>Ga0207888_100027_pt1 | contig 175058 bp, 150 predicted proteins | sample LinPmetageLP43_FD_184055 | JGI IMG/M metagenome (GOLD analysis project Ga0207888, IMG submission 184055) | Marine viral communities from the Pacific Ocean - LP-43 (SPAdes) | ecosystem: Environmental > Aquatic > Marine > Oceanic | place: Pacific Ocean | collected 2010-08-27
GCACAAGAACGCCGGTTTGTGGATGTGTTTGTTCGCACTAACATCATCTCTCAAACCGGCGTTCTTGTTTCTGTCTTTCCCGGGATTCCGTGAAGAACCATAAAAAAGACATTTAAATTCAGTCAGTTGAACATCACTGTGCAACTCCATACGTATTCGCGCGACTTCCGCATTTCGTGAATCCAATAAACCTGTATGGCATGTCAGTTAGCATACTCAGGGGCAAAAGCTGGTACCCGCTGGCATTAAACGCCAGGCAGGATAGGTACTTTTTTATTGCGGATTGAAGGCCGCTTGGGGCGGTAACAGCGCACGAGCGCAGGAGCATCAGATCCGTTAAGACTGATGCTGTGCTTTGGTAGTTAAGTATTGGGGTAGTCTTTCGCGCCATCCTTGGGCTCCTGCTCATTGGTTTACTGCCGTAAAGCCAAAATAGCGCTATGACGATGTGCGGTAAAGCAAATCTTCCTAGCGCAGCGTCTCTACCCTACTCCGCCTTCCAGCTCACCGGATAGAGCATCTCTTCACGATAACCACTCAGTACCCACTGCAGCCGGTAAGTTGCTGATCCAATTCGGCGTCGCCGCTATCAACCAGGAAGGGCCAGCCATCCAGGGTGGTGAGTTTGGTTTTGATGGCGACCAACATGAGATTGTCGAGGCCGACCGCCGCCTAACCCAGATCGGCCTAAAGGAAGAGTACCTGGGTACCAGCAACCCCTTCCCGCAGATGAGAGAAATTATAGACTTAAAGAAAGAGAAGAACTTCTTTGAGCCGCGGGTTATTGAGTATCAGACTGGTGGGGCGTTGAGCTGGGATTGATAAGCTGCTGATCGCTGGTCTTGATCGTTCCCACGCAGAGCGTGGGAACCATCGGCAATTTATGTAGACCTTCACTCAGAGTTTCTGATCGTTCCCACGCTCCGCGTGGGAACGCAGTCTTGGACGCTCTGCGTCCAGTCAAGCCACCGAGCTCATTCAGCCGCGTGGCTACGACGACTATCTCGCGCTAGACTCCAATGCAAAGCGCAGCTCCATCAGTGTTAAAACCAGCCGCGCACGCCAGCCAACCGATTCACGGAAGAATCCCATGGGCCGCAGCCGTTACGTAATCACTGAACCTGAAAAGCCGCATTTCCTTACCTGCACGGTAGTCGAGTGGCTGCCGCTGTTCACCCGCCCTGCCCTGGTCGAGATCCTGCTCGACTGCTGGCGTTACCAGCAGGCTAACCAGAACCTTAAGCTGTACGGTTACGTGGTGCTAGAAAACCATCTGCACTATGTGGCCCAGGCACCCGATCTGGCCAAATGCGTCAGCGGCTTCAAGTCCTATACGGCGCGCCAGATTCTCAATCACTTGGAGCAGCATGGTGCCAATTCCACCCTCCAGCGCCTAAGCTTTGCCAAACGAGCGCACAAGCAGGATCGTGATTATCAGGTCTGGCAGGAAGGCAGTCATGCTGAACTGGTGTGCAGCGCGGACGTGATGCGGCAGAAGCTGGAGTACATCCATCTGAATCCGGTGAAACGCGGCTATGTGGATACACCTGAGCATTGGCGCTACTCCAGCGCGCGGAACTATGCGGGGCTAGAGGGGCTGATCGAGATTGATCGCTGGGACTGACTAGACGCAGAGCGTCTCAGGCTGCATTCCCACGCGGAGCGTGGGAACGATCAACTACCCGCCAGCACTCCCCGCCTTCCGCTCCAAATGACTCCGATACTCCCCCGGCGTCATCCCCGTCCAGCTGCGAAAGGCGCGGATAAAGGAACTTTGTTCGGAGTAGCCGAGCAGGAGTGCGACATCGGTTTGCGCCAGTGCCGGGTCGGCCAGGTATTGCCTGGCGAGGGTATGCCGCGTATGCGCCAGCAGGCCGCGATAGCTGTAGCCCGCGCTGCGTAGCTGGCGATAAAAGGTGCGTACGGAGCAATCCAATGCGGCGGCGACGGCCACGGCGCTGACGTCACCATTTTTCATCGATTCAAGAATCTGTTCCTGCACCCGATGAAAAGACGCACCTGCTTCGGCATCGTCCATCTGCGGTAGCTGGTTGAGTAACGCCTGCGCTTGCTGTTCGAGCAGACGTAATAGATAAGGGTCTTTGCCGGAGATCGGCAGCGCCAGCAGGTGCGCGGGAATGGTTAGCTCGATGGCGCTGCAATCAAAATCGACCGGGCAGCCGAGCAACGCCTCATACATACCCACATCCTGCGGTTGCGGGAATGGTAAACCGGCGCGAAGCGGTGTTATTGCTCGGCCAATCAGCGCTTGGCACAAACTGACAAAGACCGCGAGGCTGAACTCACTGGCCAATGGGGTGTTGGCTACGGACTGGGTCCAGCGCATACACAAGGCACCCTCCTTCAGCTCGGCACGTGAGACCAGCCCGTGCTGCAGCAAACGCTGGTAGCGGTGATAGCGCGCCAGCGCCTGCCCCAGGGTGCCACAGTAGGACACCATATAGCCGACCACGCCAAAGTAGCCGGGTTTTGCCGCCAGGCCCAACCTGACGCCCAGCGCGCTGACTGGTTCTTGCTCCCAGACGGCGGCCAATAACTCACAGAATTTTTGCGCAGGAACGCTGGGCGATTCCAGGCACTGACTCATCTCCGACCGCAGCCAGGCAGCCGGCAGCGCACGCTCGGCCACATAGTCCTGCAGCGTATGGATGAATCCTGAGGGAAGGTAGTCTGGCTTGCTCATAAAGGCACTATCGGGACGCTGGCACAAAATGTCAATCAGGCAATTACTGCCAATACGCACACACAAGCCCAGACATACCATAAGGGCTTTGCAATCTCTGTGCGGAGTAGATGATGGCTTACGTAGTCACCCAAAGCTGTATTGGCAACAAACACACTAGTTGCGTCGATGTGTGCCCAGTAGAGGCTTTCCGTGAAGCGCCGGAAATGCTGTTTATTGATCCGGACGTTTGTATTGATTGTAACGCCTGCGTCTCCGCGTGCCCTGAGGGCGCGATCTTTCCGCGCAGCATGGTCCCCGATGACCAAGAGAACTTTATTACCCTCAATGCAGAGGGCGCCAAAACCCATCCGGTGATCCGCGAGAGCCTGCAAACCGGCCAACAATCGGCCAGCCCGCTCGCCAATGTGTCGAGCCGCTTCGCGATTATCGGCTCAGGCCCTAGCGGCTTTTATGCCGCCGAAGCGCTGATGAAGCAGTTGCCTGGCGCCCAGGTGGATATGTTTGAGCGTTTGCCCACGCCCTTCGGCCTGGTGCGTTATGGCGTGGCGCCGGATCACCCGCGTATCAAGTCCGTCACCAGCAGCTTTGAGCGCATCGCCGAGAGTGAGCGCTTCCGCTTTTTTGGCAACGTGCAGATCGGTCGCGACCTGAGCAGCGCCGAGTTGCGCCAGCATTACCACGGCGTGATCTACGCTACCGGCGGTTCACAAAGCCGCCCGCTTAACCTGCCCGGCGCCGACAGCGGCAACATCTTTGGTTCATCCAATTTTGTCGGCTGGTACAACGGGCACCCGGATGAAGCCGATTTGGCGCCCGACCTATCGGGCGCAACCGCCGTGATCATCGGTATCGGCAACGTCGCACTCGATATCGCCCGTCTGCTAGTGCTGCCACATGCGCAATTGAGCAAGACCGATATCGCCGACCACGCCCTGCAGGCACTGGCCAATAGCGGCGTGGACGAAGTATGCCTGTTGGCCCGCCGTGGTCCCGCGCAAGCCGCCTTTACCCCCAAGGAGCTGGAACAGCTGATGGCTATCCCCGGCCTGCAGCTGCGGGTAGATGCCGCTGATCTTGAACTGGACGACGCCAGCGCGCGTCAGCTAGAGCAGCCCGAATTTGCCGAGGCGCGCCAGAACCTCAGCCTGCTGCGCGAGATTGCTGCCCGCCCCTTGGGCGCAGGCAAGCGCATTCGCTTTATGTTTTATACCAGCCCCGCCGCCTTCACCGCCGCCGGCGGACAGGTCACCGAGGTAGAGGTGCAGCGCAACGAACTGGTACGCGATGAGCAAGGCGCGCTGGTGGCACGCCCCGCGGATCAAAGCTCGCGTCTGGCTGCCAGCCTGGTAGTCCATGCCATCGGCTACCAGGGCTCGGCCATTGACGAACTGCCCTTCGATCTGGGCCGTGGCGTGATGCAGCATGAGCAAGGCCGCATTCAGGGTCATGCCGACAGCCGCGATTACGTGGCTGGCTGGATCAAGCGCGGTGCCAGTGGGGTGATTGGCAGCAACCGCCAGTGCGCCACTGAGAGTGTGCAGCGCTTGCTCGCCGACCTGGGCAATAGCCTGCCCGAGCGCAGCGGCGATATCAGCGAACTGTTGTCTGCACGCGACGTGCAGGGCGTCAGCATGGCGGACTGGCAGTTGCTTGATCAACACGAGCAAACCCGTGGCCGTATTGAAGGCCGGGTGAGAAGCAAGGTCGTCAAGATTGCCGATATGCTCAGCGTTATCCGCGATGCCCGCGCCCGCGAAGAAGAACAAACTCGCCTACCGGTGAAAACTCACCACCGCGCCTGCACCCTATGTGAAGCCATGTGCGGTGTGGTGATCGAAACCCAGGGCGAGCAGATTCTGTCGATCAAGGGCGACAAGGACGACCCGCACAGCGAAGGCCATATCTGCCCCAAAGGCTACGCCCTGCAAGATCTGCACAACGATCCGGATCGCTTGCGTACGCCGCTGGAAAAGGTCAACGGCGAATGGCTACCGATCGACTGGGACAGCGCGCTCGACAAGGTCGCAGTCAAGCTGGTGGATATCCAGCGCCGCCACGGCGACGACTCGATTGCCGGTTACTGGGGCAACCCCTCATCGCATAACCTGGGGTTGATGATGGCCTCGGGCACGCTGCGCAAGGCGATTGGCACACGCAATATCTCGTCTGCCGCCTCCCTCGACCAGATGCCACACCAGTTGGTCTCTTACCTGATGTTTGGGCATAGCCAGCTGTTCACCATCCCGGATATCGACCGCACGCAATACATGCTGATGCTGGGTGCTAACCCGGCGGCGTCCAACGGCAGCCTGATGACCGCCGGCGATATTCTCAAGCGACTGGAGCGCATTCGTGAGCGCGGCGGCAAGGTGGTACTGATTGATCCACGCCGTACAGAATCGGCGCGCTATGTAGATCAGCATCTGTTTATCCGTCCGGCTACCGACGCCTTCTTCCTGCTCGGCTTGATCCGTCACGTACTCGACAAGGGCTTGACCAAGCCTGGCCGCCTGCGTGAACTGGCAGACGACTGGCCCGCTCTGGAGCCCTTGTTTGACGGCATCTCGCTGGAGCAGGTCAGCGCGCGCTGCGGTATTGCCGTAGCAGACATCAAGCGCATTGCCGAAGACTTCGCCAACGCCGAATGCGCGGTGTGCTACGGCCGTATGGGCGTAGCCACGCAGAGCTATGGCGCACTCAACCATTGGCTTATGCTGGTACTCAACATCCTGACCGGCAACCTCGACAGCCCCGGTGGCATGATGTTTACCACCCCGGCCTTCAACAAGGCACAGAGCCGGCCGATGGGCAGCTTCAATACCTACCAGAGCCGCGCTCGCGGCCTGCCGGAATTTGATAGTTACTTCCCGGCTGTGACCATCGCCGAAGAAATGCTCACGCCCGGCGAAGGTCAGGTGCACGGGTTTATCTGCGTTGCTGGCAACCCGGTACTGTCCACGCCCAACGGGCGGCAGATGGACGAAGCGCTGGAGCAGCTGGAATTCATGGTGTCGATAGACTTCTACCTGAACGAAACCTCACGGCACGCAGATATCATCCTGCCGCCCACCGGCCCGCTGGAGCACGAGCAATACGATATCGTTTACAACATGCTGGCGGTACGCAACCTGGCGCGTTTCAGTGATCCCGTGTTTGAGGCGCCGGAAGGCACCCGCTGTGATTGGGACATTGTGGATGGCCTGACCCAACGCATCATGGCGCTGAAAAAGCCGGACGCGCCTGCGCACAAGGCGCCGCTTCCCGAGCAGATTCTTGATCATGGCTTGAAAACCGGCCCCTATGCCGAGGGCTTCCATGAGTACAATAGCGGCGAGCCAGTGAAGTATGATGAGCCGCTAAGCCTGGACGTACTCAAGCGCTACCCGCACGGTCTGGACCTCGGACCAATGCGCGAATCCTTCCCCGGCTACCTGTTTACCGCCGATAAAAAACTGCATCTCACACCGCCGGAGCTGGTGAACGATCTGGACCGCGCGTTGGCTGAGCTGCGTGGCGCCGAGCAAGGCGAACTGATGCTGATTGGCCGTCGCGATCTGCGTACCAACAACTCCTGGATGCACAACAGCGAGCGCCTGGTCAAAGGCAAGGACCGCTGCGCCCTGCTCGTCCACCCCAGCGATGCCGAGCGTCTGGGGCTGGCTAGCGGTAAACAGGCGCGCATCATGTCACGCACCGGAGAACTGCTGGTCAGCGTGCAGGTGAGTGAAGACATCATGCCCGGCGTGGTGTGCCTGCCACACGGCTGGGGCCATGATCGTGAGGGTGTGAGTCTGCGCGTTGCCCAGAGCAAGCCCGGCATCAACGTTAACGACATTACCGATGATCAGGTTGTCGATGTGCTATCCGGCAATGCTGTGCTCAATGGCATTCCGGTGTCGGTAGTCGCGGCGTGAGTCGTTCCAGCCAGTAGCGCAGCATCACGCAGTAACGGTTTCGAGCCGAGTAGACAGAAGCTTGATGTGTGACTGATTGAGGGGTAACCAAAAAAAAGGCCAGTGCTAATCGCACTGGCCTTTTTTTGTACAAGTGAGTGTTAGTGGAGACTCACTTACTTCTGCTTCTCGGCAATCATTGCCCGCAGGTGGGCGGCACGATCTTCAGAAGCGGGGTGGCTATCAAACATGCTGCTGCTACCGCTATTCATGGCTGCAAGCTTATCAAACGCACTCACCAGGCCGTCTGTGTCCAGGCCACGGTCTATCAGCAAATTCAGCGAGAATTCGTCTGCAGCGCTTTCCTGCGACTGTGAGAACTGTGCACCAATCAGCGCTTCAGTCATTGCGCCTAGCTTAGACTGGGCCGCAGCGGATACGGCTGCGTTGCTGGAAAGAGCGGCCGCATTGCGGCCCACAGACGTTGCGGCGGCTACCTGCATCGCACGCTTGGTATGACCCAGCGCGACGTGACCCATTTCGTGGCCCAGCACACCGGTTACCTCTTCGTTATCCATCAAGTCCATGAGACCCGAGTAAACGCGGATGCAACCATTTGCCATGGCCCACGCATTGACGTCATCGGCCATGTACACCTTGTAATTGACCGGGGTACCGGCGATCTCATTACCCAGTGAGCTGGCGATCGAATTCAACCGGCGCGTGTATTCACTATTGCTGGGGGCGATCTCGGCGCGAGCATCCATCTCTTGGCATGCATCGTTGCTCATAGCGATCACTTCTGCGTCGCTGAGCGTCGCTGCTTTCAATCCAGTCATGCCTGCTTGCAGAGCATTGCCGTCGAGGTTGCTGCAGCCAGTGACCAAAGCGCTGAGAGAGAGAGTGAGAAAAATACCAGTGAGTTTCACGATACATGTCCTTTGCGGTGAGGATTGAAGTAGTTAAAAGCCGCCCTTCAGCGGCGCGCGCAGATACTACCGGCAAGCGCCATCACTTTAAAAGCCATCACCCGTGCTGTATCGAATCCGAGACTCGTAAACCTCGACCATTACGCAAAAATGGCTGAATGGCGGAGGAAGTAGTTGAATTCAGAGAACGTTCCTAATGCCCGTTTTTTGCTGGTATCCATCGGCCGCAGCTACTAGTTCTCAACGCACCTGACAAGCCAGATTGCCCAACAGGTTCTACCTCGAACAGCCTGTTCAGAAAGACCACGTGCACTAGCAGAACCTCCGCCGCATATCCCCGAGCGACTCAAACCTCCCGCATATCAACTGGTAAACGACACCACTCCCATTGGCCCCCTTTATCCGATAAAGAGCAGCACCAAGTTGAGTATCCAGACGCCTGAGAGAACCCAAAGCAATGATGGCTTTATGCTCAGAAAGAAGACCCTGATACGCTGCCTCGCCTTATACTCAAAACCACCTCTAAACAATGACATAAGCGATATAAAATAAGGTCCGACAAATCGCGTTCTTGGGTTCTCCGGGTTAAGGTCATCAGTCGCTTTGGACATGGCAAAGAGCAGGTACATGAAAGGTAGAAGAATAGAAAAGATAAATATCAAACCAGCATTGGTGCCGCTATCGTTAATCCGCTTGATCTGACCTATAACCACCGCGTAGAGAGCAACTAGCGCCAGCAGAAAAAGGTAGGGCTCGACAGTATCAGGCAAAGCTAAGCGCTGACATAGAATTGTCAAAAGCACCGTCACCCCAACAACCAGGCCCTGCCCATAAATATACTCGATACGGGTGAGTCGCCCATACGGGCGAAACATTGAGCGGAAAAACCACTTCCAGCCGGTCACCGGCGGCTCACTGAGCAGATCTTCATGCGCGGCGATCATCAGCAGGCAAAGTCGCTGCATCGCCTCCTCAGGTATCGGCCAATTAATATTCTGATCGTGCGTCCAGTGAAAACTGTTATCAAGCAGCACCAATACTGAGGATGGCAAGGGAACCGAATGGGGATCGGCCAAGTGTTTGATAACGGCGGGAAGCAAGTTAGCACCATGGCGCAGCCGAATGTCCAAATTACTAAGCTCCGGCAAGCTCAGTAAAGCCTGCCAGTTAGCAGTGTCCCGTCGGCGCTCGGGATCTTCCAGCAGCTCATGAAAGGCTTCAGCCAGCGCCTGCATACGCAGGTTGAAGCGCTCACGCTTTGCGGCTTCAGCCTGCTCAACTTGAGAATCTGCCTGTTGAGCGACTGGTTGCTCAGGAGTTGGCTCAGGTGTAGCTCTCGGGTTGATGCTTTCCAAAGGTTCTGCAGCATACGATGGTATAGGTCGGTGAGGTACGTCACTCGCCCGGCGACTCGCCTGAGCCATAGCCGCTTCGTAAGCTTCTCGCAGGGCCATGAACTGCTCAGGATGGTCTTCCGGATGCGCGTCTTTCAGCAAGCGAGCGTAAGCGCGCTTGATAGTGCGCTGATCACTATAAGGGTCGACGCCCAGCGCCGCCCAGCAGCTCACCAGTGGCCCCTGGATTCGCGCAACCTGGCAAGGCGCTGCTCTAGTTCCTGCCGAGCTGTATCGCAAATTTGTAAATCCTGCGAATCCATGGCTCGTTCAAACTCCTCAATCAGTTCCTCCAGATAAACGCGCTCATCACCCAGCGCCTCAGCCCACATACGCTCGGCCTCCCCCATCAGCGCAAGATTGGCGCTGTCTTCGCGCGGGTGAAACTTGAGTCTTTCCATCTCTTTTAACGACTTGGCTAGCGTGCTCTCATCCATTGCACTGGTAGTGTTCTGGATCACCAGCGTTTCGCGTTTACCAGTACTAACTACTTCTGCCTGTACTTCCAGAACGCCATTTATATCGTAGGTAAAACGCACATCTACCGCCTCCTCCCCGGCCAGCCCTCGGGGCACCGGCACGACAAGTTCGCCGATCCTGATGTTGTTGCGCGCCATCCGTTGCTCGCCCTGGCACACGCCCGCTGTTACCCGCTGCTGCTCGTTAGCTATCGTATAGAAACGATTTACCCTGCTGGCGGGTATCACTGTATTACGTGGAATCAACACGCTAAAAAATCCGGGGGAACGCTGATCGCCAATATGCTTGGAGACCTCAAGCCCCAACGAAAAAGGACAGACATCGGTCAGCACGGTATCGCGCAAACTCTGATTCCGTTCCTTGAGGGCTGCCTGCACCGCGGCTCCCATAGCGACCACCAGATCCGGATCAATAACACTCGCGGGAATACGGCCGAAAATGCGGCCAACATAGCTCCGCACCATTGGCATGCGCGTAGCTCCACCAACGAGAATGACCTCGTCAAAATCATCGCGACCCATACCGGCATCCACTACAGCACGTTCAATCGGTAAGCGAATACGCTCTAGCAAGGTCGAACAGGCCTCAACAAAGGTATCGCGACTAAAGACCGCGTTGTGCTGCTGACCGCGCAGACTCACCGTCATCTGAACCTCGTGCTGGTCAGCAAGCGCTTTTTTCGCCTCTTCGCACGTTCTGTAAAGGTGCGCCCGTTCCTCTCTGGTCAGTGATTGACGCTCAAAGCCGAGCTGCTGGCAAAACGCGCCCAGCATGGCAGCAGTAAAATCTTCGCCGCCAAGAAAGCTGTCACCGCTGGTGGCATGCACCTCCAGCAGATCATCAAATTTTTCCAGAATAGACACATCAAGCGTTCCACCACCCAGATCGATAATAATGAAGCGACGCTCATCTTGGGCTTCCTGAATGCCGTAGGCCAGCGCAGCGGCCGTTGGCTCATTGATCAGTCGATCAACCTTGAGTCCTGCAAGTCGAGCTGCATTCAGGGTGGCGGTGCGTTGATGGTTGTTAAAATAGGCGGGCACACTGATGATGGCCTCGGTTACCGGCACACCGAGAAACATCTCGGCATCAGCTTTGAGCTGCTTGAGCACTAGTGCCGATAACTCTTCCGCGCTGTACTGACGGCGTCCCAGATAAAGCTTTTCGCTCGTGCCCATCAAACGCTTGAACTGCGAGGCCGTATGCTCCGGGTGTGTAACCAGTCGATCCTTGGCGGCACGCCCCACCAGCACCATACCTTTCTCATCAACACTGACCACCGAGGGCGTCAGCAATTCCCCCAGGGCATTGGGGATAATGATGCTTTTATTGTCCTGCCAGACGCTGACCAGGCTGTTAGTGGTGCCCAGATCTATTCCTATGACCGCCATGCACAGCTCCCTCTGTTAGCATTATTATGCGACCAAGTATATACAGAGCAAAGACGACAAAAATAGACCAGCGGAAGCATTCAGCCGTAAATCAGGTATCCGAACAAGCGCGTCCTGGCAACGCTCTTTCGCTAAGCCAGATACAATAAAATCAAGCGTTACGCTGGTACTCCAATAGAGGCGTTGACAGGCTATTCGGCCAAGCCACGCGAGCACGCAGTCACATCTTCACACAAGCAAAAAGCGCATTACCGGATACCCGATCCCAGGGCAGGATTCTGTCGTAATCATGTTCCAGCACCTGCACATCAAAATACGGCGCAAGCAGGGCGAGTAATTCGTCAAAGCGCACCGCAACCATGGGGTGTGAGTCGTTCCATACCTGCCTTTCACCCGCCGTATTTTTTTCAATACGCAGTTTTAGCGCCTGCTGCGAACCAGTGCCAGCGTAATGCCAACCCGAGCTAAAGCTGAATAGCGAATCCGCGTGTTTAACGTTGTGCGAGACCCAAGAGCCGTTGTCGATATGCTGCCTGTCCACCGCGTTAAAGCAGAAGAGCCCGCCATCGACCAGTGCCGAATGCACGCTGGCGATACAAGCGTTCAAGCGCTCGATACTGGCGCTGTAATGGATGGAGTAGAGAAAGCAGGTAATCAGATCGAACGGCTGACTCGCGGAGAAACCGCACATATCCTGCAGCGAAAACTGCGCTTCAGGGCATCTGGTCAGCGCCCGGTCCAGCATGGGTTGGTTGATGTCGAGCCCGCTGCTTTGAAATCCGGCATCAAGAAAGTGCCGAATGTGCGGCCCGGTCCCACAGGCCAGATCAAGATGCCTTTTGCCACCATTGCCAAGCAGTTGCTGCAGCCGCTGAACGCAACTGCTTTGCGCGCTGTAGTCGATATCAGCGCACATAAGATCGTAGTAGCCCGAAAGGTCGGTGTAGATGGCGTTACTGGGCATGGTGACCTGAGATATGAGGTTGCGCATTGGGGGCGCGCATCATATATCGGGCACACACAAATTAACCATATCTAAACACCGGTTTTCAGCGGCCGACAAATTGCGTTAGCGCCACTGCGGCCTATTCGCTAGCGTTATCTTTTTCACTGCGCCCTATAATAGCCGCACCCACCAGATCACCGGTTACATTCAGAGCCGTTGCGCCCATGCCCACCAGCGCATCTATGGCGGCAAGCAAGGCAACGGTTTCGATCGGCAGGCCCACTTGGGCAAAGACAGTCGCAATCATCACAATACCCGCACCGGGCACGCCTGCCGTGCCTATGGTTGCCAGGGTGCCAACAATCACAATTTGCACCATCTGCATCAAATCCAACGGCATACCAATCACGTTAGCCGCGAAAACAGCAGAGATGGCGATTCGGATCGCTGCACCATCCATATTGATGGTTGCGCCCAATGGCAGAATGAAGCTCGAGACCCGGTCAGACAGCCCCATGCGGCTTGCCGCATTCATGGTAATAGGCAAGGTGCCAGAGCTGCTCTGCGTAGCAAAGGCGGTAACCACGGGGGTTCTGGCATGACGGATAAAATTACCCAGCTTCACGCCCGATACCAGCATGGCCAACACATACAAGCCTGCATGCACAAAGAGCGCGATATACAACACCAAAACCATGCCCGCGAGGGAGGTAATGGTATCGGCGCCCTGCTTTGCAACGGTGCCAGCGACGATCGCGAAGATGCCAATAGGCAGGTAATGCAGCACGCCGCGCATGATCATCATGGTGGCTGCGTTGAGTCCCTCAACTACCGTCAGCACCTGTTTGGCGGCATCACCATAAACCGGGGAATCCCGCAGTTTCAGCAGTGCAATCCCAAAGGTCACAGCAATAAAGATGATGCCAAGCATGTTCATATCAACAAAGGCGGCAAACAGATTGTCAGGCACGATGCTGAGTATGACCTGAACGATACTGGCCTCATTTTTCACCTCAACCACTGCGTCGCTATCAATCTGCATGCCCGTGCCTGGCGCCAGCACGGACGCCACGGCAATACCGACGATCATCGCAATAGCGGTGGTCAGCAGGTACCACAGGATAGTTTTTCTACCCAGACGTCCCATCCCGCCGACATCTCCCTGATTAATTCCCACGATCAGGGTAAACAGAACAATGGGCGCGATCAGAAACTGCAGCAAACGTAATAGCAGCTCACCCAAGGGCGCAAACCCGTCTACGACAGACTGCGTCGCAAACAGGCCAACGCCCAGCCCCAATATCAAGGCGATGGTAATCCGGAGTATCAGAGAGGATTCTGTATACTTCTTGAACAACGCTTGCATAGCTTCTTCTCTGAGTTAAATAGGGAGCAGCAATGCGCCGGGCCTGGTGGTGCTGGCGTTGCCTTCGGGCACTGTGCTGCGCAGTATAAGAACTCGCCTACCTTTCACAACCTCATGCACTGCAAAAGTGACAATTGCGCTTCGTGATAGCAGTCTAGCGAAAGCGCATGGTCAACGGTAAAAGCCGAACCGCCGCACGCACACATCTACGTCGAACGCCTCACCAATGGCAATCACCGCTACGCTGCGCATCGTTGCAGGGTCGAACTCAGCGTCAGTACGGTGCGCGCTCAACTCTGTATAGGGCACAACGAAGCGCGTCCATTGTGGCGCTATCGGCAAGGTACAGCGGAAAGACTGCCAGGGTTTGTCCAGCTGAGTGGTTTTTACATTGAGGTTATAATCGTGCGCCGGGCCGCATAACTCTATGAACAGGCCTGCATATTCAGCGAGAGGCTCGCCTGGCTCGATCTCGAGCTTCATCTGCAAAAAGCCGCCATTATTCTCCAGGCTGGTTCGACCCGTCAGGCAGGTGCATGCCGAACCAACACGGCAGTCCTCCCGTACTCCCCCGGAAGACTCACCGCCCATGACCTGATCACTGATCGCAACCCAAGGCGAGTGCTCATCCGCACGCGCCTGATAGATATCGACTAGTTGCTCGGCCTGTACAGCAGGACCATGCGTTCGCAACGTTTCTTTCATAGGCCTTTGGTATTCCTGTTGACTGATGATGCGGTCTCAGCAGCGGGAACGCGAATCCAGCATCACTGATTAGCATGCGAAAATTGGACTTGGCAGGATTGCACAAGTTTGGCTTTAGAGCGTCACGTAGCGCTGTACGATACGCGCATAACTGCCATCTTCAACCAGCCGTCTCAGCACATTGATATAAGCCTCAACAAAAACCGGATCGTTTGAGACCTTACTAAAAGCGACTTCTGCCGCAGCGCTGGATACCACAATACCGGTGGCCTTTATCTGTTCGCTGAGGCCCAGCTGTTGCAGCTCATAGGCCCCCGTATACTCGTCAGCAATCACGCCGTCGATGCGCCTTCGGTACAACATACTCCATAGATTGGTCCTATTGGTCACCATCGAAACCTGAGCAGCAAAAGTCGGATCACTCATTAACTGATGATAGTCGGGTCCATAGTGAACATTAATCTGAGCTCCCAGACGAAACGAGGTGTTCTTCAGCTCAAGTAGTCGAGAAATAGGCCAACTCGCCAACGCCTCCTGGTGCATAAACAGAATGTTGCGTGCCGCAGGAAATACCGGCCCCGAAAAATAAGCGTAGGCCTGACGCTGCGGCCGACGAAAGGCACTCGGAAGAATATCCAGTCGGCCAGCCTCGAGTTCCCTGAGCGCACGCGCCCAGGGAAGTTTGCGCAGATTGGCCTGACAATTAAGCTCCGCCAGCACGAGAAGGCTGAATTCCACATCAATGCCCACCACCCTACCGTCAATACTTTGCATGCTAAACGGCGGGTCATCATCCCAGCGCAAGGTTTTCTCGCAGGCGACAGCGTTCAGGCTTTGCGAGCAAGCCAGGATCAACATTACTAACAATAAACGGCGGCCGGGGTTTGAAGACTGGCGTGCCGCAGTAACAGCGAAGGACACCATTGGCGCAGTGCTCGATAAGCGGTTTAAAGAGTTTAGTAGGCCTGGTGGAAAACACCATGAGTGTCAAACGACGCGCCAACGTGAGCCTCTAGACAGCAGCACGCCGCGCTTATCCGCCAACCCATACACCGCATCCATATGACACGCTCTATCATGCAGCCTAGCTCTACCAACTGAGCGTATTACCCTCAAAATCGACAAAACGCTGCTCACTCAATCCCAGTGCCCCTTCCAGTACAGCGACCATCCCGGTGGCGCTTTGCTCAACCGTCACAGGTGCATAGCTGCCGCCCATGTCTGATTGAACCCAGCCGGGATGCAGATTAAGCACACCAACACCGGCGGGTAGGGCCTGCTTGACGGCAAACCCACGTGAAAGACTATTGAGCGCTGCTTTACTAGCGCGGTAAAGCTCAAGCCCTTCGCCGTCATTGAGCGACACGCTGCCCATCCTGGAGCTAACAAAGCCGATGACACCGCCGTGCTTGATTGCCGGAAGAAGCGCTCGCGCAAGGCGCAAGGGAGCCATAGCGTTGATGTCAAACAACTCAGTGATTTCGGCGTCAGTTGCCTGTTCAACGCGCTGGTGGTCTGGGCCAAGAATGCCCGCGGAGATCACCAGAAGATCCAGGGTCTTGTCGGGCATCAAGGCGGCAAGCGCAGATACTTGCTCGGGTAGTTTCATATCCAGTGCGGCGATGGCAAGACGGTCCCCGTAGTGGTGCCCGACCTCACTCAAGGCATACGGCACGCACGAAACATCTCGCACCGTAGCCGTAACCTGCCATCCCCGCGCGAGCAATACGCTTACAAAACCCAACCCAATGCCGCGCGATGCGCCAATGACCAACGCTCGGCGGCCCGGCGCTTTTTCAATCGTTTGGTTGCTCGGCATAGTGCCTCCTCACAGTGATGTGACCAGGGTTAATCCGGGTTGCGATCAACTATTCAAACCTGCTGCCTTGGCACGCGCAGCATGCAGCTTCTGGTAACTCTCAATCAGACGCTGATGCCGGTCGAGGCCTTCGAGCTTGGTGCTGGTAGGCGTGAGGCCGTAAAAGCGGACGCTGCCATCGACCGAGCCGAGCGCGGCGTCCATCCGCTGTTCACCAAACATGCGGCGGAAGTTGACCACAAACTCTTCCAGCTCCAACTCATCATCCAGCACCACTTCCAGCACCACATTAACTGCCTGATAAAACAAACCGCGCTCGACCGTGTTGTCGTTGAACTGCAGGAAGGTCTCAACCAGTTCTTTCGCTTCGTCATATTGCTGCAGAGCCAGATAGATCAGCAGTTTGAGCTCCAGAATCGTCAACTGCCCCCAGGCCGTATTGTCATCAAACTCAATGCCGATCAGGGTGGTGATATCGGTGTAATCGTCAAGCTCGCTTTCTTCCAGACGCTCGACCAGCGCTTGCAGTTCATCCTCATCAAGACTATGCAGGTTAAGAATGTCTTCGCGGAAAAACAGCGCCTTGTTGGTGTTATCCCAGATCAGATCGTCGACCGGGTAAATCTCCGAGTATCCCGGCACCAGGATGCGGCAAGCGGTTGCGCCCAGGTCGTCATACACCGCCATGTAGACTTCTTTGCCGAGGTCTTCAAGGATGCCGAACAGGGTTGCCGCCTCATCACTGTTTGAGCTCTCACCCGCCCCGGAAAAGTCCCATTCGACAAAGTCGTAATCGGACTTGGCGCTGAAGAAGCGCCAGGAAACAACGCCGCTGGAGTCGATAAAGTGCTCCACAAAGTTATTCGGCTCAGTCACCGCATGGCTTTCAAAGGTGGGCGCGGGCAGGTCATTCAAGCCTTCAAAACTGCGGCCCTGCAGCAACTCGGTCAGGCTGCGCTCCAACGCCACCTCAAAGCTTGGATGCGCGCCGAAAGAGGCAAACACACCGCCAGTGCGCGGATTCATCAGAGTGACGCACATCACCGGAAACTCGCCACCCAGCGAGGCGTCCTTCACCAGCACCGGGAAGCCCTGCTCTTCCAGACCCTGAATACCGGCAACAATACCGGGATACTTGGCCAACACCTCCTGCGGTACATCGGGTAGCGCCAGCTCGCCTTCGAGAATCTCGCGCTTAACTGCGCGCTCAAAAATCTCGGACAGGCACTGCACCTGTGCCTCGGCCAGCGTGTTACCGGCACTCATGCCGTTACTCAGATACAGGTTTTCTATCAGGTTGGAGGGGAAGTACACCTGCTCGCCGTCGGACTGACGCACATAGGGCAGTGAGCAAATACCGCGCTCTATGTTGCCGGAGTTGGTGTCATACAGGTGCGAGCCACGCAACTCACCCTCAGGGTTGTAGATAGCCAGGCAGTACTCATCAAGAATCTCAGCAGGCAGCGCGTCTTTGCGGCCCGGCTTGAACCAGCGCTCGTTGGGATAATGCACAAAGGGCGCGTTGGCGATGTCTTCGCCCCAGAACTGATCGTTGTAGAAGAAGTTGCAGTTCAGCCGCTCGATGAATTCGCCCAGTGCTGAAGCCAGCGCGCCCTCTTTGGTTGCGCCCTTGCCGTTGGTGAAGCACATAGGTGACTGCGCATCACGAATGTGTAGCGACCACACGTTGGGAACAATATTGCGCCAGGAGGCGATCTCAATCTTCATGCCCAGGTCCGCAAGAATGCCCGACATATTGGCAATGGTCTGCTCCAGCGGCAGATCCTTACCCAGAATGCAGGTGCCCTCGGCCGACGCAGCTGGCAGCATCAGCAAGGCTTGGGCGTCGGCGTCCAGACTCTCCACCTCTTCAATAACAAAATCCGGACCGGTCTGTACGGCCTTTTTGACCGTGCAACGGTCGATAGAGCGCAAAATACCCTGGCGGTCTTTGTCTGAAATATCGGCCGGTAACTCGACCTGAATCTTGAACGTCTGCTTGTAGCGGTTTTCCGGGTCAACAATGTTGTTCTGCGACAGCCGAATGTTGTCGGTAGGAATATTGCGTGTATCGCAGTACAGCTTCACAAAATAAGCCGCACACAGCGCCGATGAGGCCAGAAAATAGTCAAACGGACCAGGCGCCGAGCCGTCACCCTTGTAACGGATAGGCTGGTCAGCAACCACCGTGAAGTCATCAAATTTGGCTTCGAGCCGAAGGTTGTCGAGAAAGTTGACCTTGATTTCCATGTGCGATTACCAGAGTTGCGAGCAAGACGAATTGGCCGCCATTATCCGGCTTTTCAGCGCAAAGTCATGTACTCACCATGACGGGGCAATGGCGCAGCGTAGCAGGCGCTTGCTCATGACGGGCCATAAGTAGACGCCTATCGTTTAGGCCAAAGCAATGATGCCCTGCGGGCAAGGTAAAACGCGGTCTGAGTAATTGGGCCGATAGCTACTTTTGATGGGAAAAGCAGGCAGTAGCGCCTAAAATGGTCCGCTCATTTTTTTGGCCTTTGCTGATGACCGACTTGCCTGCTGTTCACTACGACATTACCAAAATCGCGAAAATCGATGCCGTCCCCTTGATCCTGAAAATGATCAAGCAAATCACCGGCATGCGTTTCGCCGCGGTTGCCAGAGTAACCGAGGCCAAATGGGTTGCCTGCGCTGTCGACGACTCGATCGATTTCGGTCTGCAAACGGGCGGCGAGCTGGTCGTTGGCGACACCATCTGCGACGAGATACGGGTCCATCACCAGCCGGTCGTATTCCAGCACGCCAGCGAAGATCCTGTTTATGTCGATCATCACACCCGAAAACTGTTCGAGCTGGAAAGCTACATCTCGATTCCCATTATCAGGGCCAACGGCGAGTTCTTCGGGACGATCTGCGCAATCGATCGCGTGCCTGCGCACTTTGACGAAAGCACGGTAGTGACCAAACTTGAGCTCTTTGCTCAGTTGATTGCGGTTCAGCTGGATATGCAGGAAGCCCAAGAGAAAATAGAGGCGGCGCTGATCAAGGAGACGGAAACCGGTCGCTTACGCGAGCAGTTTATTGCCGTTTTGGGTCACGATCTGCGTTCACCGCTAACGGCTATAGGAATGAGTGCCGAGTTACTGGAAAGCAAACTGACAGTCGAACGTGATCGCGGCCTGGCAACATCGATCAAACAAAGCTCAAAACGCATGAGCACGCTGATTGAAGACGTGCTGGATTTCTCCAAAGCGCGCCTCGGCAGCGGCATTCCGGTCAAGCGAATGGTGACCAACCAGCTAACCTCAGCGATCAACGACGTTGTCGATGAAATCGCGTTATCTAACCCAAATACCGCTATAAACCGCCATATACAGATACCAGAAGAGGTCTTCTGTGATACCGGCAGAATGGGCCAGCTACTATCCAACTTACTGGTTAATGCGGTCACCCATGGCGCGCAGGATTCGCCCATTGGGGTGTCTGCGGTCATGGATAACAACGAGGTCGTGCTCTGCGTTACCAACCAGGGAAAACAGATTCCGCCAGAGCTGATATCCCTATTGTTTCACCCTTTTACCCGGTCTGAGGCGCAGAGCAGCGGTGAAGGCCTGGGATTGGGCTTGTACATCGCCGCTCAGATTGTCGCCGGTCACGAGGGCACGCTTGATGTCCAGTCCACGGCAGAAGCCGGCACTTGCTTCGTCGCCCGCTTCCCCAACAACCGCCGTGCAGCAAACGAAGCCTGAAAAGACGCACCGGCATGGATGCCAGAGCTCGGTTCAGGCGAACATCGAATAAAGCATCAGCCCCCAACAACAGATCACCACATATGCCAGATTAGGATGTATGCAACGGATAAAGTTACGTGCCTGAGTTGCTAAGCTGGCGTGATAGCCACCGCGAAACAAATCCGCCAGGGCCACCTCGTATAGATCGACAAATTTACTTTGCGGATTACGTGCGTCCAGCGGGCGCTGCTGACCAAGCATGGCAAACACCAGAAAGGTCATGGGCACGGCAATGCCCACCACAAAGGCAACCATGATATTGATACCAGAGTCCCCCAGGCGCTTCACATAAGAGCAGATAAAGCCATAAATCAGCACCAGCACCGCCACGATCAATACCTTGCCATGCATCACGCTGGGTAACAGCGCGTCAGTCAAACGCAGAATACTTGCCGTGATGCCGATCATGGCAGCGAGAGCCAACAGGAACTCGCCACGGGTAATACGCCCTTTCAGGTTAAACAGGGTTTTTCCCAGCCAGGCCCAGCAAATTTGCTGTGGCGGCGCATTCAGGCTTTCCTCGGCGGCTACCAACAGCAAGCTCAGGCGCTCAAGAAGCTCTCTTTCCACGCCCCAGTTCAGGCTCTGATCGGTGCTCCATTGGAAGCGCTCATCAAGACGCACCAGTATTGCGGCAGGGACTGCGGCGCGCTCCTGGTCGCCAAGGTTGTCCAGCAACGCGCTCAATAACTCACGCCCCACGACCAGCCGCACCTCAAGATTATTCAGATCAGGCGCCAGCAGCAGTGCATCCCACGCTGCCGCATCTGCGCGGCGCTGCGGGTCGTTAACCAGTTGAGTAAAGTCGTTGCCCAACTGGTCCAAGCGCTGCTGCGCACGTGCGCCCTCTTCCCGCACAGCCTGCTCGCGCTGCCGGTGCAACTCCTGGATACGCTCACGCTCGTCTGCCAACGCCTGGCGTGCGGCTTGCTGCTCAGCTGCTTTTTTTGCCAAGGCCTCTGGCGACATAACCGGCTCAGGGGCAGCGGGCTGGTCCGGCGGAGAAACAGACTCGGGCGGAGGAACAGGCTGGCGCTGCCAATTTGGCTCCGGCGCTGACACATCGGCATCAGCCATGCGGCGCGGCGCTGTTTTAGGCGCACTCGCCAGCGCCTGCTCATAAGCTTCGCGCAACGCCATGAAGTCTTCGGGGTGGTCTTCCGGATGAACCTCTTTAAGCAACCGAGAGTAGGCGCGTTTGATGGTTCTCTGGTCGCTGCCGAGCTCAACGCCCAGCGTCTGCCAATAGCTCACCAATGCCCCCGCTGATCCTTGATTTCACCAAGACGCACTTCAAGCTCGTCGCGCACGGCGTCACAGCGCTGCACATCCTGCGAGTCCATCGCGGCTTCAAAAAGTTGAATCAACTCCTCGATGTAGTCGCGCTCCTCGCCCAGCGCTTCGGCCCACATACGCTCGGCCTCGCCCAGCAAGGCAATATTGGCGCTGTGCTCGCGCGGATGAAACTTCAGCCTCTCCATTTCCTTGAGCAGCAGTGCCAGTTCGGCCTCATCCAGCTCGGTCGTGGTGTTCTGAATAACCAGGTGTGAGCGCGCGCCATTACTGACTACCTCAGCCTGTACTTCCAATACCCCGTTGATGTCGTAGGTAAAGCGCACATCCACGGCTTCCGCACTGGCCTTGTTGCGCGGTACCGAGACCTGCAACTCACCAATCTCGATATTGTGACGCACCAGCCGCTGTTCGCCCTGATAAACCATCAATTTGACCATATCCTGATTGTCGCTGACGGTATAAAAGCGATCTACCCGGCTTACCGGTACCACGGTATTGCGCGGAATGATCACGTGATAAAAGCCAGCCTGGTGGCCTTTATTCAAGTCTCTGGCGGTTTCAATCCCCAGCGAAAACGGACAGACATCGGTAAGCACCGTATCGCGCAGGCTCTGGTTACGCTGTTTCAACGCCGCCTGAATAGCCGCACCCATGGCGACCACCAGATCAGGATCAATGGTGGTCGAGGGGATGCGACCAAACAAACGGCCAACAAAGTTGCGCACCAGCGGCATGCGCGAGGCGCCGCCTACCAGAATCACCTCATCAAAGTCGTCGCGGCCCATGCCGGAATCACGCACCGCACGCTCAATCGGATCACGAATGCGCTGCAGCAAAGCATCACAACAGTTACCGAAATCATCACGGGTAAAGCAGATTTCCTGTACGGCGCCGCCGATACTCGCGCTCAGCTGCACCTCATGCTGCTCTGCCAAGGCCTTTTTCGCTTCATCACACAGGCGATACAGATGGGCGCGCTCCTCGCGGGTCAGCGACTGACGCTCACGCCCCAACTTCTCACAGACGGCGCCGACCATGGCAAAGGTAAAATCTTCGCCGCCCAGAAAGCTGTCACCACTGGTGGCGTGTACTTCCAGCAGGTCTTCAAACTTTTCCAGAATCGAGACGTCGAGAGTCCCCCCGCCGAGATCGACCACGATAAAACGGCGCTCTTCTTCTGTCTCTTGGATGCCGTAGGCCAATGACGCCGCCGTGGGCTCGTTGATCAGGCGTTCAACCTTGAGATCCGCCAGGCGCGCCGCATTCAAGGTGGCGGTGCGCTGGTTGTTATTGAAGTACGCCGGCACGCTGATGATGGCCTCATCCACCGGCTCGCCCAGATAACTCTCGGCGTCGGCCTTGAGCTGCTTGAGTACCAGCGCAGACAGCTCTTCCGCAGAATAACTGCGTTTGCCGAGGTTAAGTTTTTCCGCCGAGCCCATCAGGCGCTTGAACTGGGACGCCGTAAGCTCAGGATGGGTAACCAGGCGATCCTTGGCTGCCTTGCCCACCAGCACCATGCCCTGCTCGTCCACGCTGACCACCGAAGGTGTTAGCCGATCGCCAAGCGCGTTGGGGATAATCACGCTGTTGCCGTCCTGCCAGACGCTTACCAGGCTATTGGTGGTACCAAGATCAATGCCGACTACGGCCATAAAGCGTCCTTTTTAGCGGGTTATCCTCTGCGGACAAAATTATACACGCGCCCCGTTACAGGACCAGCGACCGCCGTCTCAGCTTGAAAACTTGGCTCTTGGTATACCCGTAAGCAGATTGCGCCCAAGCGCGAAACATCGCAGGATAAGCACAACATCCACCCAGCCCGGCCGCCATGACGTCTACCGCCTTACGCCAAGCTTGCCCACCCGGTACCTGCGACTGCGATCGTGATGCCTTGCTTGATTCCCCTGACGCGGACGCACGCATACTGCGTTTAACCTTGCATGAAGAGAAGCGTCTACTCGCGCGACTGGAAAGCATCAGCACACTCTCCGAGCTGGAGCACCTGCAGCAGCGCATGCACGAGCAGTTGGGCATCCGTCTGATGATTGGCCCGGGCTTGAAAGAGGTACGCAGCCTGCGCGGCATCGGTATGCAGTTTGAGCCGCAACGCGGCCTCTGCCGCAAAACCCGAAAATCGATCCCGGCGGCGATACGGCGAAGCCTGCAGGCACACCCAGAAATCGTGTTTGATCTCCTCAACAGTCAGGATTTGTTGCGCGATGCCTAAACGCAGCCAGTAGTAGCGGTGCAAGAGAGACGAAAAAACACAAACCTCGTACCAGACATAAAGGACTGAAGGTTGCTGCACAACTGCGCCTGCAAGCCGTTATAGAGAACCTGATCACAACGCCCTATCCCCGGTTTGACTTGCAGATTCCCGAGTGTTGAACTCCGCGCTCAGGAGCGAGCACCTCGCTTATAATGCATGGCGTTCGGAAGTCGCAGGGATGAATATCACAACGCGGTTCGCCGTTTGGCTACACGAGTTTAAAGCTCGCATACAGCCCAACACCCGGCTGTTCAAACTGATAAGAAAAGCAGAATATCGCCTGGGTACAGCGTTAAGCCTTGAAGACATTCGCTCGATCGTCGAACTATTCCGTGAGCTAGAATCACCGATCACCTTCCGCTACTTGACGGTATTTTTGAGCGTCGGCTTGGCGAGCATCGTCTGGATAATCCTGATTGCAGTCAATATGGCCGATGCCCACGGGTGGGTGGGCCAAAAGCTGCCTAGCCCGTACTTTGTTCTGCAAGACGCCATATTAGTGTGCGTTACCGTTAGTGCGGCGTCGGTTGTGTTCCGGCTTCGCTCGCACCGAAGAGCGTTCGACGCGTTGTCGTCAGATTTACATAGACGATATGCCTATCTCTTGCACGGCATAAAAACCGCCCCCGTCAAAGATGACCTAGCAGGGCTGGCCAAACACTTCGCTGAGTTTCGCCGGGGCGACACCGGTCGCGTACTGTCAAACAAGGTTGTGGGTAGTTATCAAGGGGACACACATAAACTGTCATTCACCTACTACCGATTTCGCTATGTAAAGTGTACGAGCGACGGCGAGAACACGAGCAAACAAGAGTATGAGCGCTTTGCGCTAATCAACGAATTTCCGCCGGTGGGTAACGTGCTCATCAGGGGAGATCATCGCGCTCAGCCCAAGGTCATCGTGATTACCCTGTTCGGCGATGATAGTGGCATCGAGCGCGAGCCAAAGAAACAAGTGCCTGAGCGCTACACCAGCAGCTCCTCAGCCTTCAATAAACGTTTCAACATATTCGGCAGCACCAAGATCGCCTGCGCGCGATTGTTAAAGCCCATCACCACACTAACCTTGCTGGAAAAAACCGCCTCGCTTGAACGGCTAAATATGCAGTTCGCCGACGAACGCTTGTGCATGAGTTTTGACAACAAAGACATGCTCCATTTCACCACCTACACCACACTGCACAACCCCGAAGCGATGCTGGAGGAAATGCAGGGCGGGATAGATAATTACCGCATACCGCTGCTTGAGCACTATCTGAAACTGAACCACAGGTTAGCGTGCCAGCACGACGATAACTTCTCCCTACCATCAGACAAACCGGCATAACGAGGCCCTATGACAACCACATTATTTATCCTAATTCTGCTGATAATCCTTGGCATCACCACCATCGGCGTCTACAACCGCATCATCGCTACAGCTAACGCGGCTCAGCGCGCCTGGGCAGACGTGTTGGCGTACGAACGGCAGAAGACAAAAACACTGGAGGCGCTGACGGAACAGGCAGACGCCTTTAAAGAGCATGAGCATCACCTGATGACCGAACTGACCCAGTTGCGCGAGTCGATAGCAGCGCTTCCGGAGTCGCCCAACGGCGGCACATTAAAGCCGGTCGAAACGATGTCGCAACAGGTTGTTGACCGCGTCAAGCTCGCCGTGGAGGCTTATCCCGAGCTGAGATCGTCTAACGTAGTGACGGGATTTATGCGGGAAATCAGTGAACAACAAGCCAATGTCGGTGCGGCGATCAACGTCTTCAACAGCGAAGTTGAGCGTTTCAACAACAGCATTCAGTTTTTTCTGGCCGCGCAGGTTAACAACCTGATGCTGCACAAAGAACGCATAGTGCCGTTCAGTGATAGCGAAGCGGCAAGCGGCTTTGAGTACCAGCCCAACTTCTGAGTTACCACCGGGGAGAAGCCTACACGCTAGTGAACAGCCGACCTGTATTGCTCGAAGGTTAGCACCAAAGGCACACCCTTGGTCACAGCAACAGCCTACCGACTGTGCAAACCTTCTGCTCCGTTAATAGCGATATCGGTACCGATCACCAGCACCAGCGGAACAGAAAAAATCACCAGCATCCCGTCCGCCATAACCGCTAGCGGTGTGACCAGCGTGCGCAGTGCCACCACGTGAGGGCCGAGGCTTTCACTGACCTTGATTCGGTAATCCCGATTCAGCGCCTGCTGGCGCAACGACTCATCCGCTCGTACGCCATTAGCGGCATAGCGTGTGCCGGTAATCTGACCATCAAACACCAGGGTTTGATCGTCCGCCCGATAACCAGCAGCCAACGCGGCCTCGCGCTCAGCAGCGTTTGCGTCGCTAATCTGCAGACGATAATGCCCTGAAACACGTTGCGCGGAGCTGACGCTGAACTGGTCAAAGCTCGCGCTCACCTTGGTACGAAACCCGGCACTAAAGGTCTCGCGTAAAACCGCCGGCAAGGGAAACACATAATGATGTTTGGGAGTCAGCACCACCATCCATTGCTGATCCGCCGACAACATAACGGCATCCAGCGTTTCGGTGTAGTCGCGGCTTTCATAGAGCTTGCTGGTAACACAGCCGCCAGCAAACAATAACGCGGCGATGAGCGCCGCTCGGTAAAACCTGTTCATTTAGCCTCCTGCCAACATATCGCAAAGCCATCCTGCTTTGCCCCTCAGGCGGTATACCTGAAAACACCAGCAACCGCTTTTTCTTTCCCTCGCGATTGTCTACTCGCTCTCACTTGGGCGGGCTAAAACCCGGTTTAACAACCAATACAGTCTCCCAGAGGCGACTTGGTGGTAGATGCGTGACACCTAGCAAGTAACACGCGCTATGAACACCTATTATCAGCGCATCCCCGCTAAAAAAGCCAAGAGCTTATCCACTACGACCTCGGGCTGCTCCTGCTGTACCCAGTGCCCCGCATCAGGGATTAGATTGCAGCTGCGCAGGTCACTGCAGGCGAGGCTCTGCATGGCCTCAAATGCGCCAGGGCTTTGATAGATGCCCCAATCGCTCGCACCGGCAATAAAGCACGCGGGCACGCTAATGGTCAGGCCGGCAAACAGCAGCAGCTCGGCCTGTGATGCCGCTGAGCCAAACGCCCTATACCACTGCAACCCACCCTGAAACCCGGTTGCAGCAAAGCTAAGCGCATACACCGCCAGATCCTTATCTGGTAACCAGGCACAAGCACTCACCTGTTCGGCCGTTGGCATCGCCTGCGCCACGGTTTGCGGCATCGTTTTATCCATCGCCATCACGTAATACTCGGGCATAGTAGCCAAATCAGCGGCGCTGGCGGATGCCAAAGGCGCAGGCTTATTGCCCGGCCAATCGGCGCTTTTCATGTGGAAGTAGGCACGCAGAAAATCAGGCAAGCCTTGCGCGCAATCCAGCATCTGCTGGTTCGCCTCCGGCAGACACAGGTAACGCTGGTAATGCAGGCGCGGCGGATTAAGCGCAGCCAGATCCTGATGCACCTTGGCTGCTTGCTCGGCCGCGCTGCGCCCATCAAAACGAAAGCTGGATGCTCCCGGATAGGGTGCACTCATCAGGGCCACCGAGCGAAAAACGTCGGGCCTGGTCAGCGCGCAGGTCGCGGCCACTGGTGAGCCGATATCGTGCCCCACCACCGCCGCAACCGACTTGTGCCCCAAGGCAAAAATCAGCCCCAGCGCATCCCGAACCAGATTGAGCAAACGGTACTGACTGACATCACCCTCGTAGCGCATATCGCTGCCTTCGGTCATGCCGTAGCCGCGTTGATCCGGAGCAACCACCTGATAGCCTGCCTCCGCCAACGGCAGCATAACCTTGCGCCAGGTATAGGCCAGCTCAGGAAAGCCATGCAGCAACAACACGCACTCTCGCCCCGAGGACTCATAGCCAGCCTCCAGAATGTGCATATTCAGGCCATTGCCGTTATCTATCTGGCGCGACCGAATACCCGGCGGTAGTTGGGCGATCAGGGTAGCTTTAGCGGCAGCGCGCGCTGAATGAGAACGGGAGTCAGGCATGCGGGTATCTTCTTGTTATTCGGTTAGGGCAATGAAGGCATTTCAAACTAACCAGCCCGCCAAACGCCGTCAAGCGAGCCCACACTATTCAGACCGGGTGAATAAGTACCAATTTGACCCATGGATAAACAAAAAAGGGCCGCTGAATTAGCGACCCTTCAAACTACGCGTAAAGCTGCATGCTCAGGTTGCAACAACCAGATCAGATTCTGCCTCGGCCAGCATGGCGAATTCCTCATCCGCCGATTTAGCGACCAGATGCTTGCGGCTATAACCGAAGTAATAGGCACCGCCGATCACGAAGAGTACTACGGTGTAGAAAAACGCTCTTGGGTCAAAGGCGTATACACCGGTAAGTGCAATCAGTGAGAGCACCAACGCGATGCCAGAGGTGACCACACCGCCCGGTGTCTTGTATGGGCGGACCAGATCAGGTTGCTTGATACGCAGCAGAATATGACTCAACGCCATGAGCGCGTAGGACACAGTCGCACCCACTACCGCCATCGCCAGCATCAGATCGCCCTCACCGCTGAGCGACGCCAGAAAGCCAAAGACACCAGGCACGATCAACGCCCGTGCCGGCACCTTGCGCGAGGTGGTGAGGGATAGCGACTTGGGCAAATAGCCGGCACGTGACAGCGCAAACACCAAACGACTGTAGCCGTAGATGATCGAGAAGAACGAGGCAACCAGGCCCGCCAAACCCAGCACATTCACCAGCGTCGCCAGGCTGCCGTTGCCAGTCGCATTCAGCGCGTCTACCAGCGGCACGGCGCTCTCGCCCATCGCCTTGGCACCTGCAGCGCCCGGCACCAGTACCACCACCATCAACGCGGTAAACAGCAGAAAGACCATGGCACCGATGATGCCCTTGGGCACATCCTTGCCCGGGTCCTTGGCTTCTTCAGCGGCCAGGGGTACGCCTTCAACCGCCAGAAACAGCCACATGGCAAAGGGCAGTGCCGCCCACACGCCATACCAGCCCAACGGCAGCATATCGCTCGCGCCTGCGGCGTCGGTAGTGGCGATGTCGAACAGATTGCTGGCATCGAAGTGCATCACCAGCGCTACACCGGTTGCCACGATGGCAAATACCGCCAAACCGCTGATGACCATCATCACCTTCAGCGCCTCACCCACGCCTGCCAGGTGAATACCAACGAAGATCAAGTAGAACGCGGCATAGACCCAAGGGCCATTGAAGCCGAGCAGCGACTCAACCGCCGAGCCGATAAAGATAACGATGGCAGCGGGCGCCAAGGCGTACTCAATCAACACTGCCAGCCCCGTCATAAAGCCGCCGGTCGGCCCCATTGCCTGACGAGCAAAACTGTAGCCACCACCTGCTGCCGGGATCGCCGCCGACATTTCTGCTAACGACAATACTAGCGTCAGATACATCAGCGCCATCAATACGGCAGCAATCGCAAAGCCGCCCCAGCCCGCTTCGGCGATGCCGAAGTTCCAGCCGGCAAAATCACCGGAGATCACATAAGACACACCCAGCCCCGCGAGCAGAATCCAGCCTGCGGTGCCGCGCTTGAGTTGCCGTTTGGCAAGGTACTCCTGATTGTCTGTAGCCATGTTCATCCCTCTATTTTTTCTAGTTAAACGTTGCGTCTGGTTTAAAGCGCTTAGTCTTTTTTAGTTTTGTGTTGTCACGTGCCATATCGGGGTTATTCGGAAATCAGAAAATTCTTGCCGCCGCCGTGCTCGATCACATCGTCTTCAGTGCGGTCCTTGAGCTTTACGCCAGAGAGCTTCAGACGCCGCGCCTCGCGTAGCAGGTAAAGCACGCGCCGCGCTGCTTCGGAGTAAGCGAGACCCGCCGGGCGGACGTTGGAAATACAATTGCGTGCCGCGTCGTTGAGGCCTGGCCTGGCATCCCAAGTGAGATAAAGGCCAAGGCTATCCGGCGAACTAAGCCCGGGGCGCTCACCAATCAGCAACAGCACCGCGCGGGCATTGAGCAACTCGCCAATGTCATCACCTACGGCCACTCGGCCCTGCTCCACTACCGTGATCGGGGCTAGGCTCCAGGGCTCTTGCTCGGCCTGCAGCAAGTCCAGCAAGGGAGACAAAAACGCCGCTGCGTTCTGCTGCACTGCTAGCGACGACAAACCATCAACGATGACGATGGCCAGATCGGTTTTTGCCGCTGCACTGGCGGTAGGCAATCCGATCAGTTGCTCGCGCGACGCATCATCCAGCAACCGCCCCAGATCGGGCCGCTGCAAGTAGCTCACCCGGTCCTCGGCCTGCGAGTGCAGCCGCAATACCGGCCCTGATGGCAATCGGTTCAACCCAGTGAGTTCAGTACAAAGCGCTTCTACATCCAGCGGAAAATGGACGGCGTCGCGGGCCTGTGCATGTGAGAGCTGAAATGCCAGCATTTCGCTGGTAGGCAGGCTGATACCCGCTCTGCCCAAGCCAATGCGCGCATCGGTGAATTCACGCAACCGGCGCCAGGGATTCTCCACCACCTTGCCGTTCTGTACATGCTGCTCGACGCTGCTTGCCGGTTTGGCAGCTGTGTCGCTTTCCGGCTTGCGCTCACTCATGCGCGACCTCCCGGCAGCGCCTTCAGCGAACGCGCAAAGGGCTCTGGCAATGCCTCGTGCAGAATGTGTCTATCGGCATCGCGCATGATCTGCATACGCGTCAACCACTGCTCAAACTCCGGTGCCGGCCGTGAGCCCAGTACCCGGCGCACGTACAGCGCATCGTGGAAAGAGGTGGTTTGATAGTTGAGCATGATGTCGTCCGAGCCGGGGATGCCCATCACAAAGGAGCAACCCGCCACACCCAGCAGCGTCAGCAGGTTATCCATATCGTTCTGGTCGGCTTCGGCGTGGTTGGTATAACAAACGTCACAGCCCATGGGCACGCCAAGCAACTTGCCGCAGAAGTGATCCTCCAGGCCGGCACGGGTGATTTCCTTACCGTCAAACAGGTACTCCGGGCCGATAAAACCGACCACGGTATTCACCAGCAGCGGCTTGAATTTGCGTGCGACGGCATAGGCGCGTGCCTCGCAGGTTTGCTGATCCAGCCCGTGATGCGCGTTGGCCGAGAGCGCGCTGCCCTGCCCGGTCTCAAAGTACATAACGTTATCGCCCACGCTGCCACGCTTGAGGCTCAACGCAGCCTCGCGCGCCTCGGCCAGGGTATTCAGATTGAAGCCAAAGCTGCTGTTGGTGGCCTCGGTACCGCCGATCGACTGGAATACCAGATCAACCGGCGCGCCCGCTTCGATGCACTCAATAGTATTGGTTACGTGGGTGAGTACACAGGACTGGGTAGGAATCTCGTATTTTTCGATCACCTCGCCCATCAACTTCATCAACTTGATGGCCTGGGATACGTTATCGGTCGCCGGGTTGATGCCAATCACCGCATCACCGTTGCCGTACAGCAAGCCATCGAGAATGCTGGCCGCAATGCCATTCACATCGTCCGTCGGGTGGTTTGGTTGCAAGCGGGTAGACAGGTGGCCAGGCAGGCCAATGGTGTTACGAAAGGCGGTCGTTACGTGACATTTTTTTGCGACCAGAATCAGGTCCTGATTACGCATGATCTTGCTGACCGCCGCGGCCATCTCCGGCGTAATGCCGAGCCGCACTGAGCGCAGCACCTCAGGTGTGGCGTAATCGCTCAGTAACCAGTTGCGGAAATCGCCCACGGTAAGATGGGCAATGGGCGCAAAGGCCTCGGCGTCATGCTCATCCATAATCAGCCGGGTGATCTCATCCTGCTCATAGGGCACCAGTGCGTCATTTAGAAAGGTCTTAAGCGGTACTTCGGCCAGGGTCATCTGCGCTACCGCGCGCTCTTCTGCCGACAACGCGATAACACCAGCCAAGCGATCACCAGAGCGGTGTGGCGTGACCTTGGCCATCAGCTCGGCCAGGTCACGAAATTGATAGGTCTTGCTACCCAGTACGTAGCGATAGGATTGGCTCATCATTCACCTCAGGCACAGAACTTGCTGCTAAAATGCGGCAACGTCGCTCATACGCAGCAATTAATAGCAAAGAGTCATGCGATGAACGTTCCAGGCAACTATCACGTTTTGGCAAATCGACTTTTTCTCATCAATTCAAACGCTTGGCGCATGCTGATGAACCATGAACACTAAACCCGCCCCAGAAGACGCACTCCAGCGCGCGCCCGTGCACCCGTCTTCAGCACCCGGCGCACCAGGGCGGAGCACGCTTGAGGCGCAGGACGCCGACGAGCACGCTCACAACCTGACCAACTGGCAGCAGGAATATGACCAGCTCGCTGGCGGTCGTTTTTATGGACGCATTGATGAAGTCGCGCTGGAGGGCTTTCAGCTGTTCAAGGAGCACACCAACCGCTCACTGCGGCAACAGTGCAATGTCTGGAAGGATTCGGTATGGCTGGGCATACCTGCGCAAACGGCGGACTGTCGTATCAACGGCCTCCCCGTCGACAGCAACCAACTGATGTGCCGCCCCGGCGCGCGCGATTTTGAATTGATGACGCCAGATGCCTTCGACATCTACGGCATCGTGGTAAAAGAAGAAGTATTACTGCGCGCCGTCGAGCGCGAGGGCCGTGCACTGAATCTAGCGCTGCTGGAACAGGCACCGCGCCTGACCGTAGAACTGCAGCGGCTCGATCAGGTGCGCTACCTGCTCGAACGGGTAGTAACGCATAGCGCTGATGGCCTCAACAGCCGGCTGCAGCAGGATCTTGCCAGCACCGCCCTGCTTGCCCTGCTCAGTGAAGACAATCTGACCACGCAGACCACACCCAGTTATGCGCACCGCAAACAGGTGGTAGACAAGGTTAAAGCCTACATCGCCAGCAGCCCTAACACCCCCGTAAGCATGACCGAGCTGTGCGAACTGACCCACGTCAGCCGTCGCACCCTGCAATACAGTTTTGAAAGCATCCTCGGCATCAGCCCGCTCAAATTCCTGCGCACCACCCGCCTCAATCAAGTACGCCGCGCGCTCAGTGACCCACTACACGACACGCCCATTGCAGTCACAGCCGCTAATTGGGGCTTCTGGCATCCAGGGCAGTTTGCGCGCGAGTACAAGGCATTATTTGGCGAGAATCCGTCGCAGACGGTGAAGAAGGCACAAAGCGCCTTCCGTTAATAACAGAGAGCCGATAGCTAGTGGCGCTAGCGTCCAAACCTCAACGCATCGCCCTAAGCTGAATACCTACGCGCTGCTCCAGCGCGACCAACAGATAACGTCGGGCGGACGTCCCCCTATTGGTTATGCGGCAAATAGCGAACGCGATGTTATGCATACAGCGGGCAGACTCATCAGACATCGCTTTATTACGCAATATCCGCTGAACCTCATCCGGCGAAGCAACCGCCAACAGGCAATGTTCGGTGCAGGTCACATCTACCCACCGACCGTCATCAGTTTGATCCAATAGTTGCCAGCGTTCTGCCCCACCCACCAGGCGAATCCGTCTTTCAGACAACTCGCCATCGCGGCGGACCAAGCCATAAATGGACTCGTCTGACGCGTCAAAAGTTAAAGAGCTATCAACTTGGGGGACTAGCGCACAGGCAGTGAGCGACGTAACAGCCAGAACGACGAGAAGTGAAGCCAGGCGCTGCGACCAGAAGCTGGAACAGCGGTTGAATAAAGCAATGACATCAGGAGACATGAGCGACTTTCCTTATCGATACTGCGCTTGCATCCGAGCAAGCGTTAACAAAAAACAGCTGAACTCAATAATAGCAAGTGTCTGGCATGTCGTCTGCTGCCAAGCCGATACGGGCGCACGCACGCCTCAATACCGCATGCAGCAACGCTAGCCTCGCCGCCAAACAGCACCAGTCAACGCTGGCGGAGTCGAACGCTGAGCAGGTACAGGCTTTGCGCACTAAACACCGTAAGAGCCAACCCTAGCAAAGCCAGCGTATAAACGTGGGCAATGCCTTTACCCGTAAAAACCTCAAAAAGCCATTGAGCCCCACCAGGCTCACTACGACGCCCAACAACATGGCGAAAAGGTCACGATTATGGAAGCCATTTTTTTCTTTGAATAAGAATAAATAGCTTCATCAACATAGGCGCCATGGCGAAATGCCTTACCGAACGAGAATATTATAATCAGTATGGATAACGGCACCAGGAGCAAGTCCATGGTCGCAATCGGTAAACCGGCCAGCCTGAATAAAGGCGAGCGCCCCGAGAATGACAGCCGGACTGATAACGAATTTCTCCACCCCGCAAGCCGGTCCCATTGGCGCCCCATTCTGACAAGAGACTCGCCAAAAACCACCTCAACAAGCCAGCCAAAACATTTGCTTGGCTGGACACAGGGTATTCCTGGGCCGAAGCTGGGCTTCAGCGCCAGCTGCTAACCAGAACTCCAGGGATTTCCCGTGGATTGCACCAGCCTACCTCCTTACTTTACCAAGCCATCCTGAAGGTAGCCGCTATCCCGTGATGCTCGTCTGAGCTGGCAAATTCGCCGCGGTAACCCAGGTCGAATGACGCGCTGTCATTCAACCGCATGCTCACTGACAGACCCACACGGGCACGGTCGCGATCCAGCGCTGGACCTTGCACGGTAAAGCTGGCGCTAGGGTCGGCGGCCATGCCGGCGCTCAGTGCAGCTGGCTGATCAAGATATTCATGCACCCAGGCCAGCTCCAGCGTCGGTTCAATGCGCAGGCCGCTGTCCGTGGTGGAGGCATGTGCAAGCCGGGTACCGAGCACCGAGCGCAGTGAGTCCTGTCGGTCTCGCTCACCCTGCAAGCCCAGTCCGGCATTATCCTTTTCAACGAAGGACGAGCGGTCCACATGGGCATATTCCAACCCGGCCAACGGTGTGACGCGGACATTGTCGGTCAACGCAAAGGTGCGGCCAGCCTCTGCAGTCAGATGCCCGGTCCAGGCGTGGTAGTCGGTTTCTGCCTTGCTACCAAGGTTGCCTACCACAATCTGGCGGCTGGACTCGATGTCATGGTAGCCCAGGCCCATCACACCGCTAACATATACCTGATCCGGCAGTTGCCATTGGCCGTACAGCGCCAGTTGATAGCTATCGAGCTGCAGACTGCCTTGCGCTACATCGGCGTTGGCGCGGCTATAGCCAAAGGCTGCGCCTAATCGGTGTTGATCGGCAATCAGGGTATCTACGCCGACTGCCGTGCCTGCCGCGCTGTAATGGGCACCAAGGGCATTGCGATCGCCGTTGATTTCACCGTAACTGCCGGTGCCACGCAGCCACAAGCCCTGGCCTGTCTGCGGTTGGTTGGTATTCAGACTGGCATCTGTGCGATGGCCAGAACCGCTATCAGCGAGGGTAAGCTGGTCATTATTGGCCAGCATGGGGGTATTGCCTTGTAGGCGATCAAGCAACAGCCCTTTGAATTGATTGTCCGCTTGCAGGGCAATCAGGTTGCTGTAGTTATGTTGTACGCCGCTGAGGGAATCATAGGCACGATTGGCGCCACTGCCGGTCAGCGTGTTCAGTTCGTCCAGGAGATCTTCGACGGCGCTAGGGTCGTTATCGAACAACTCATCCAGGGCCGAGCCGACCGAGCCCTGGTTAGGGCTGTCTGCGACCGAGGCATAGTCGGAATCATTGCGCCTCAAGTTCAGTAATACGGCGTTGGCATCGTAGGACAGGGTAGGTGTCAGAAAGGCCAGACTGGAGCTGATGTCATTGAAGCTTGTACCGTTTAAACCACCCGCCGCAGTGAGGATGGTGTAGTTGGTGTTGATCATATAACTGCCTGCTTCGGGCAGCACCATGACCGAGCCGTTGGTCAGGTTTGCGCTCCCCGTGACGTTGATCAGGTCGGTGTTGCCAGCGGCATCCACTTCCACCTGATAGACACCACCGCTGCTGAAGTCCAGATCACCATTTACATTGAGCGTGCCGATGGAGTTGCCTGGCATGAGGGTGCCACCGTTGAGGCTGACGTTGCCTACCGTGCCACTGCCACCCAGGCCCGCGCCGATATTGATCGTCGTCCTTGAGTTGGCAATCGAACCATTGACCACCAGTAACCCATTGTTAACGTTGGTATCGCCGGTATAGGTGTTGATGCCCGTCAGGGTCAGGGTACCGGTGCCGGTTTTACTGAAGCGGCCGCCGGCTGCACTGGATATCACACCGCTGAACAGGGTGCTGGTATTGTCACCGCCGGAGGTCAAATGATAGTTACCCAGTCCATTCTGAAGAAATACCCGTCCATTGCCGGCCAATGAGCCAATATTCAGATCGCTACTGAGCCCCAGTATGCCGTCGGTGTTAACCGTAACCGCACCATTGTTGCCTAAAGCGGACAGGTGATTAGCAACAAGTCGGCCGCCGTTAATTGTAGTACTACCGGTATAGGTGTTCTCAGCCCTGAGTACCTGAGAGCCCGGGCCGTTGACAATAATGTTGCCTGTGCCTGAGATAACCGCGTCATTAATTGGAATATTGCCATAAGAACTGGTGTTGATGGTCAAGGTATTGGCATTGAGCAAGACCTTGCCGCCTGCATCTATCAAAAGGTAGCCAAGCGTTTCATCACTGAGCAACTCAAGCTCGCCAGCACCCGTCACGATGAATGAGTCACCAATCGCATTGCCACCCGAGACGGCCAGGCGGCCCTCGTTGATGGCTACCTGGCCTAATCCGGTTTGCGTACTGGTGCCACTCAAGGTCAGGGTGGCGGAGCCGTTTTTTACCAGCACCTGACTGAAGGTGGTGTCGGTATGACCGGCAAAATCACCGGCATAAGTGGCATCGACCGTTTGATTGATGGTCAGGGTTGAGTCGCCGGTATCACCGGTATCGATAACACCGCCTACCCCGGATAGGTTCGCGACCGTCTGGTCAAAATTATTCAAATCGAAAGTGCCGCCGTTGACGGTCAGATCGCCGGTATTCAAAAGGCGATTGTCAGCGCCTAGCTGTAATCTTCCGTCGTAGATCTCGGTACCACCGGTATAGGTATTGCTGCCCAGCAGGGTTACCGACCCTGCACCGGTTTTAGACAGGCTGCCGTTGCCGCTGAGAACGACATCAATGAGGGCATTGACGCCGCTGGCGGCACGAATATCTGCCCCGCTGTCAGCAAGTACGATGGTGCCATTATTGTTGCTGTCCTCCAGCAAGTAGCCATCCGTGGCGAATTGCAAGCCCTGTACGGTGTGGGAGCCGTCAACCTCAACCGTCCCTGCGGCACCAGAGAAAACAGCGGTAAGATCGCTCCAGGCATCATTAGTGTCACCGGATGGGTTGGTCCAATTCGTGTCGCTAGCCGACCAGACCCCATTCCCGCCATCAGGCACTGCATTTGCCGTGGTTTGACTGCCATCCCAGTATTGCAGGCCGGTAAAGTCAGCAATCAGAGCAACCTCGCCTGCTGTGGCGGTATCAACGCGGTAGTTGTACCCCGCCAATAACCCCTCACCCAATGTGAGGAGATTGTCGGTCAGACTGCCGCCATAGTTGAACAGGGTATAGCTGCCGGTATCACCCGCGGTTACAGCAAAATCAAAACCGCCCAGGTCGGTGATATTGAGGATGCCATCCAGGGTGAGATCACCTGTCACGGTGATCAGGTCACTATCAACTCCCGCTATGCCTGTGGGGGAATCCAGCTCAAAGTCGAGGACTGAGGCGTTATTCAGCTGTAACTCACCGAGGGTCAAGTTGCCGGGTGAGTTGCCGGCAGCCAGGCGGCCACCATCGCTGACCGTGACGCTGCCGGCGATACTGCCGCTGCCACCCAGACTGGCACCGCTGGCCACGCTGACACTGCTGCTGCCGGTGGCGCTGCCTGACAGGTTATTGACCTTGAGGGTGCCGCCGATGACCCGCGTACTGCCGCTGTAACTGCTGCTGCCGGTCAGGTTTGTGAGGCCGGAATAGAGTTCAACCTCGCCATTGCCGGCGATGTCAGTGGCAAAGGTGTAATCGCTGCCGGTGTGGTTGAAGACGATCTTGCTGTTGTCAGAGCCGAAGGTTACCCGGTCTGCCGATAAGGTCCCGGCGGTCACGGCACTGTTGCCGGCAGCCGCACCGATATTCAGCGTGCCGGTTGCAGTGGACGAGCCCAGGAGCACGCCGCCGTTGGCGGCGGTCGCGGTAACACTGCCATCGTTGCTGATGGTCAGCGTACCGGCATGGCTATCGCCGACATTGATTGCGCTGGAATTCAAGCTTGAACCGCTGCCATCCACACTGATACGGCTGGCGCCATCGGCACCCGAAATAAAGCTGTTGGTATTGCTGACAAGGCCGCCATTGTTTATGGCCAGTTCACCGTGTTCGACACGAAAGTCGCCAATATCGATGTTGCTGCCGGTCAGACCCAGCGTGCCCGTGCCCCGCTTGATGAGGTTGTGGTCGCTGATGTTACCGCTAAAGACGGAGTTGTCAGACCGGTTGAAGACCACAGTGCCAATATCCGTTTGGCTACCCATGATATTGCCGGTAATGCTGCCGCTGAAACCACCGTCACCAATCGACAGCGTGGCTCCTGAGGTGTTGTAGGTGCCGCCAGAATAGCTGTTATTACCGGTCAGGATAAGGGCGCTTGAGCCGGTTTGAGTAAGACTACCGCTACCACTGATGATGCCGCTGTATGTGATGGCATCTGCGCGATTGAATACCAGGGAGGCGTTATTGACGATATTGCCAAGCACGCTGCCTGTCGTACCTCCGGCGCCAATGGAGAGTGTTCCGCTATTGATCGTGGTGCCACCGCTGTACGTATTGATACCGCCCAGAATCAAGGTGCCGTTGCCGAGTTTTCTCAGCTCGCCAGTGCCGGAAACCGCCCCGGCAAAGCTGCCGTCCGTGGTCTGATTGAAGGCCAGCGTGGCGTTGTTGACGATGTTGCCTTGCAGGCTGCGGGTGTTGCCCAGCAGGGTACCGGCGCTGATGGTCCAGGGGATAGGGGTATTGGCATCACCGGTCAGGCTCCAAGTACTGGTGCCGGTCTTCTCGAAGAACTCGAAACCCTGGTATTGCGCCGTGCTGCCGATCTGGCTGATATCAAAGCTGCTGTTGCTGCTGCCGCCCAGGGCCAAGGTATCACCGGTACCGCTGCTTGTGCCGCTGCTGCTGACCACGTTGCCGGTGATGCTGTAACCCTGCTCCAGTGTCAGCCTGTTGTTACCGTCAGACAACTCTATGGCGTTGGCGCGCGCGCTGCCATCGGCGGCAAGACCGCCGCTGATGCTGCCAGTGGTCGTGATGGTGCTGGCCCCTTTGACGTTGACACCGACCCCACCCTGGCCAGGTGTGCCCGGGCTGGGGAAAGGACCAGTGCCAACACCGCCAACACCACCTTCGCCACCACTTATCGCGCCATTGTTGTCGAGAGAGATAAAAGTACCGCTAACGCCCACCCCGCCATCACCGCCGCTGCGCCCGCTGCCGAGGCCCATGCCGCCTGCGCCACCGCTGCCGCCACGTATCACCCCGCTGTTGTTAAGCGCAAAAAACAAGCCGTTAACCGCCTCAGCGCCGTGGCCACCATTGGCACCGTTGCCCGCGTTACCGCCGGCACCACCGCTTATCGTGCCTTGGTTGATGAGTGTCGTACCCTGTGCAAGGATCGCCTCCCCACCATGGCCGCCATTACCGCCAACGGCGCTATCTCCAACGCCACCGTTGCCGCCGGCGCCCCCGCGCATCAGGCCGCTGTTGTTGATCGTGGAGCCGCTACCAACCAGCCATGGCCCAAACGCCGCGCCGACGTGACTCCAATCCTGCGCGTCGACAGCTAACCAGCCATTTTCACCATTGCCGCCGCTGGGGTTGCCGGGTGTACCTGAGCTACCATTGTTGCCGTTACCGCCACGCAGGGTGGCTGCGGCCATTACATTGAGGGTGCCAAGTCTGAAGGCTCGGATTGCCTCAGCGCTGCCAACGAGGTTGGTCGGTTGGTTACCGTCACCCACCTGCAAGATGCCATTCAGCAGTTGCCATTGCTGTGCGGGGCCGCTGCCTGTCAGCGTCCATGTGCTGCTGTCCGTCTTCATTAATTCCATGAAGCCAAAATATTGTTTGTCGATCAGGCTGGTGTCGAAGCTGGCATCCTGGCTCCCACCTAAATACAAGGCATCGCCACCATTAGTGGAACCACTATGGCTAACCACGTTGCCGGTGAAGCTGTAGCCGTCATGGAGTGTCAGGCTGTTGCCGCCCCCGGAAAAGTCCACAGCGTTGGCGCGTGTGACACCGTCTCCGGACAAGCCGCCGCTGATGCTGCCACGGCTGGTGATAAGACTATTACCGGTACTTAGGATGCCTGCACCGCCCAAGCCGTTGTTACCGAGAGTACCCGCAGGGCCCAGTGTGCCGATAACGTTCAGGCCTCCCGGACCGCCAATATTACCGGGCCCGCCATTGCCACCGGAGATGCTGCCGGTATTGGTGAGCGTGAACCCCTGTCCATCTACGCCCGCACCACCATAACCGCCATTGCCGCCGTTACCGCCATTGCCAGGCAGACCAGCGAAGCCAGCTTGGCCATTAGGAGCATTGCCTGGGCTGGGTGCATTGGAGCCACCCGGGCCGCCTGCACCACCGATACTACCGAATCCGCCAATGCTGCCAGCACCACCGTTGCCAGCATCGCCGCCGAGGATGGCGCCACTATTGCTCAGGATGAAATCTGTCCCGGCAACACCCGCACCGCCGTTGCCACCTGCACCACCGTTGCCAGCGTTGCCGCCGTTACCACCGTTGCCACCGTCTCCGCCGGGCAGGCCCATAGTGCCGGTGCCACCACCCGCGTCGCCGTTGCCGCCATTGCTGCCGTTACCTCCGGCTCCGCCGTTGCCCCCATCTTTTCCGTTGCCGCCCGAGATACCGCCGCTACTGATGAGCGTATAGCCCGCGCCGCTGACACCCGCGCCGCCGCTACCGCCATTACCACCGTTACCGCTGTTGCCACCGCTGCCGCCGTCGCCGCCGTCGCCACCATCTGTGTTATCACTACCGCTGCCACCGTTACCAGCGTTACTGGCGTTACCACCAGTGCTGGCTTCACCCCCTGCAATATTGCCAATATTGATGAGAGTGAAGTTGGTTCCGTCCAGCCCTGCGCCGCCATCGCCACCGTTACCAGCATCACCACTGGTGCCACCCCTGCCTCCGACGCTGGCCGCACCGTTGCCGCCTTGGCCTGAGTTACCAGCGCTGCTGGCGGTGCCGCCAAGGATGTTGCCACTATTCTCATTGGTAAGAATGAACCCCTCACCCTGGACGCCCAAGCCACCGGTACCACCGGCGCCACCATTACCGCTGCGGGTGCCGTTTGCGATCATTGCGTCAGTGGAGGAGGGAATGCCTGGCAGACCGTTTCCGCCGTTACCGCCAGTGCCCCCGGCGCCCCCCTCAATACTGAAGCTGTTTGTTTCTGCCTGACCGGCGAAGTAGACCTTCCCTGCGCCCGCGCTGCCACCGGCAGTACCGGATGTGCTGACTAAGCCTGGGCCAAGGGGCGTGCCGTCCGTACCGGCCGTACCGTTTGCGCCGCAGATTTGTTTGATATCTGGAATACAGGTCGCTGCCATTGCTGGTGTGACCATGACCGCGAGGGTTGGCAGCATTAACGCGGTACATAACTGCAGATAAAGTGTGGCTCGGCGAAACTGAGGGACTAGGGTAAGGCTGACTCCCGCTTGGCGGCCTCGGCAGCGTCCCTTCACTGCACTCTTGGCCAGTTCACTTACTACCACCCAGAGACCACGGGTAGCGTTCCAGATAACGCGGTGAAGTCGGTTCATGCCAGTTCCATTTGCCAAGAATGATGAGTGCGGACGGCATGCAGCGTGCAGTGCTATGCCATAGTAGAGCGACAATACTTAGGCGCGGCGCGGGCGGCGATTTTCAAGGTAGTTGTCGCGTGAGCGTGTCACGCTGCCTTTGATGTTTGCTGCAGTACCGCTTCCCGCTCCGGGTTCAGGCACACGATTGGTGCCAGCACCCAGTTCCTGATGTTGCCGCTCCAGCGCTCCGGGTGCCGTGCACGCGCCGCCTCGTACAGCTCGATACGCTTGCGCAGCAACTCTTCCGCCTGGCCAGTATGTCGCTGCGCCGGGGTCACGAACTTCAGGGCGCTGTGGCGATGTTCATGGTTGTACCAGGCCACGAAGCTGTTCACCCAGTTCCTGGCCTGCTCCAGCGTGTCGAAGGGCCGCTCCGGCCACAGCGGGCAGTACTTCGCCGTGCGGAACAAGGCCTCGGCATAGGCGTTGTCATTGCTCACCCGCGGGCGGCTGAACGAGGGCATCACACCCAGGTTCTGCATGGCCGCCAGCATGGTCGAGCCCTTCATCGCGCTGCCATTGTCCGAGTGCAGTACCAGCGGCTGGCCTGCTCGCTGTTCACGTAAGCAGGCCTGGCGTAGCAGCTGGGCGGCCTGCTCGGCGCTTTCACTTTCATGCACCTCGTTGGCCACCAGCTTCCGGCTGTAGACGTCCTTGATCATGTACCAGTAGAAGTAACGGCCCTTGACCGTGGTCGGCAGCCAGGTGATGTCCCAGCACCACAGCTGGTTCGGGCCGTCGGCCACATGGGTCGTCAGCGCTCGTTTCACCGGTGGGCGGCTACGGCCGCGCGGATGCTGCTGTTCGGCGTCCTTCAGCAACCGGTAAAAGGTCGACTCCGAGGCCAGCCAGGTGCCCTGATCGGCCAGCCGCGCCACGATCTGCTGCGGCGGCAGGCTGGCAAACTCGGGCTGGTTGGCGACCTCCAGCACGCGGCGGCGCTCTTGCGGGGTCAGCTTGTTGGCCGGCTCAGCTCGCTGTGCCGAAGGACGCCGATCCTCCGGGCAGTGCTGCCAGCGCTGCAGGCTGCGCAGCGACAGGCCCAGTTCGGCGCAGGCCTGCGCCCGCCGCGCTCCCGCCGCCACGGCGTCCTCGATCAACTGCAGCGTTTCACGGCGATCCGGGGCGCTGATCATTCGTCCTCGTCCTTCCCCCAGAGCGCCTCGGCTTTTTTTCGCAACACCAGCAGAGCCGCGGTTTCTGCCAGCGCCGCATCCTTGCGCCGCAGTTCACGCTCCAGCTGCTTGATGCGCTTCTTCGCGGCCTTTTCCTCTTCGCGTTCGCGCCGGGTCTTGCTCGGCTGAGCCAGGCTGTTGGCCTGCTCGCAGGCTTCGCGCCAGGCGTTGATCTGCTCGACATACAGGCCTTTGCGCCGGCAGTACTCCGCCAGCTCAGCCGCATTGAGGCTGGCGCTTTCCAGCACCACCCGAAACTTGTCCAGGCTCGACCACTGGTCGGCCTGCTGTCCATCTCCCGGCACCACTGCTCCCGCTGCTCTGGCCTGTTTGCGCCAAGCATACAGGGTGGCATCAGTAATGCCTGTCGCTTCCACCAGCTCCGGCACCGTCCGGTTCAAGGGCGGCATCATCTGCCGCACCACCCACTCCCGATGCTCTATCGAATAACGCGCCACACGGCTCTCACTTCCGCCCACCGACCAAGACTCATCGAATCAACTCACACGACAACTATCCTGACGCGGCGGGGAAACTCAGTGCTTTATTAATTAGCCCTTCAGCTAGATTTAGTTCAACTCGGAAAAGTCGATGTTGAATTAATACCGCCCAAGACATTAAAGCGACCAGCCAATTTTCTTGTGAGAAATTTTCAAGTAACTGACTACATGAGTTATATGCCGCTTGGGATGCGCCCGATAAATGCTGAGCTACTCCCTGTAAACCTAGCCAGTATGTAGTTAAATCTTGTTGTTCAACAGAACTTGAGGGAGGGAGGAGTTTATCAAATTCGGCTAAGCAATCTTTGGCGTCTTCAGGTCGTAAAGTCATAATGCAAGAAAATGCGTATAATTTAGCCAGTTTCGAGTTGCTTGAAGTTAGCTCTATCGGTAATAGATTTCGATAGTCTATTATCTTTCGTGCTATTTGCACTTCTATTAATTCATTTATATTGACTCTCTCTAATAGCTTGGCAGCTGTTACAGGTTGATCTGCTAGAATAGCTTGTTCTATTGCTAAGTGATTTTCTCCCATTCGTATGTAATACTGATATGCTTTAAAGTGTAAGCCACGTATTTTTTTGTCTTGTAACATCGGAGCTAAAAGCTCAGCTATTGGGCGTATCAAGCGGAACCCTTTATGACGCCTATTTGAGGAAACTAATACTGTTTTTTGTTCAATAAGCGATGTGATTCTTTTGTCGGACTTCAACGATAGACCAAATAACTCGTTGTACAGACCTTCATCGAACATGGGTATGTGGCTCAGTGATATTAGTTGCTCGATTTCTACTGTGTTTAGGTCACTCAAAATCTCGTATTTTAAGTATTCAAGCAGTGTCGTCCGAACGTCAGCCCCTATCCTTAGGTGCAGAATTATCTCAGCGCACCATCCTCCAGAGCGGATAAAGATGTCTCTGGCTTGTAGGGCTGAAATCCCAGCGGAGCACAACAGGCTATTAGTCTCATCGCTATTGAATGCAAGTTCATCAACACTGATTTCAAGCAGATTTCCTTCCAATATCAGCCTCGGAAAGTTGATTCCAGGCCGCTGCCGGGATGTTACCCACCATGAGATATTGTCTGCATGCGATGTGAGCAGTTGACTGAATGCTTTATCAAATCCTTGCTCGACTCCACACGGAAAATTATCGATCATCAGCCAAAGTTTGTGTTCATGTCGACAGAGTGCGTTCTGTAGGCTGGCTTCCGTCCAAGGCCCAGAATCTGGCCAGATAGCATCAGCTAATTGATGTATAAATTCATCAAATGTAAGTTTTCTGCCACTCAACGGTACCCAAACTACTTTGCAACTTGCTGTGCGTGCACAGTCAGCCATTAAAACTGTTTTTCCATAACCAGCAGGCGCAATAAGAAGCCGAAGGCGGCAGGAAGATGATTGAAGCGATGTAACTAGCTTCATGCGTTTGACGTAGGGATGCGGTATCTTTGGTAAGTTTATAACTTCTGTCTGCGCCGTAGGTTCTGAACTCCCCTGGCTTTTTTTTATGTGCTTTAGTGTATTGTTTTGTCCGTAAGAGGTTGCTTTCATTACGCATTTCATAGTGCATATCACATGGCAGTCATAGTTTAATGCCATTCTATCAATCTACTTGAAGCCTACTTTGATTCTGCCCGCCATAGATATTGATGATTTGCGCCACATCATGCGTAGCCTAGAAAATTTAGACAAATGGTTTAATGTATTTTTGTCGTACACGACTTATTTTGATAAGTGTTTTTGAATTACATATCCCAGTTCAGAAATCGCATCACGAGATTCAGGCATCCAATTTCCAAAGCATTGCCATACATGCCACATGTCTTGCCATACCTTGATCTGAATATCCACACCTGAGTCTCTTGCAAGGTTCGCTAAACTTAATGAATCGCTTAGTAGGATTTCGTCACTACCGACTTGGATGAAAATAGGCGGTAAGCCTTTCAGTGAGCCAAACAATGGAGATATTTCGGCACTCTCTAACGACATTGACCCTGCATAATCTAACGCTGCTTGAGCCACAAAGTCTGTGTTACTGAAAAATGGATCTTTATTAATCTTTGTTATGATTGATTCACCACTCAGGCTCAGATCTGTCCATGGTGATAGACATATCAAGGAGCAAGGAAGCGGCTTGGATGTATCCCTCAAACGCATTGCAGTCGCTAAAGTTAAGCCACCTCCTGCAGAGTCCCCCATAATGATAATGCGGTCTGCTGGAATACTATATTTCGCCTGGATCCATTCGAATGCTTTGGTAGCGTCATCGATTGCTGCAGGGTATGGATGCTCAGGTGCCAATCTGTATTCAACTAATAACACCCTGACGTTACTGCTTTTTGCAATATTTGAGGCTAGAGACCGGTGAGATTCTAACGACCCTGAAACATAAGCTCCACCATGTAGATAAAGCACTGCTGCATTAGCATGTTCACCTTCTGGAATAAGCCATTCCGCTGGGCTTGCTCCCGCCACTGTAGGTTTAATCTGAACGCCTACAGCATTTTTAAATCGGCGCGAGTTTATATCCATTGATTGACGTATATCATTAAGTCCAAGAGACTCGGATTTTTTTAGTGTCCTTCGCATAAAAAAACGTATTATCTTGCTTCGCGTACTAGGCATGATTCTTATATCCATGTTTATTGATGGGTATACATTCGTATCAAATTTTTTAGCCAAGCAAAAGCACTAATTATCAATTGCTAGTAATGCCGTTGGTTCAGATTTTTGGCTCATTATAATACGTTGATCTGTATTAAGAGCTATTAGTATTGTTTATATGTTAGCTTGTATTTTTTATTGTAGGGGTGGTGTATTTAATTGTTCTGGGGCGATAAATGTAAGTGGCGTAAATTTTTGTATTTGAGGTAGAACACCGGCTATAGCCGGTGTGATGTACTATTATATTGTATGAGATGTGATTAATACTTTTTTATTTGGGTTTCAGTTTTCAATATCGCATATTTTTTCTTGCTCACTCGTAGTTGTGCGCCAAGTTCTAATTGGAGTATGTCCTTCCCTTGTCCAGTCGGGCGGCATAAAGAAGTGCTTGATTCTTTCTGACACTGGGCCGGGAGCCATCGCATCTCGAAGCATATCCACTAATTCGTGAATATTTAAAATTAAAGGATTGTTTGACTCGATTTGATTCGTGATGCCGTAAATGACTTTTTCTTGTTCCGGTTCAAAGGTGCCGAATAATCGGTCAAATATTATGAAGGTTCCGCCGTAATTCTTGTCAATATATTTGGTGTTTTTTCCATGATGCACTCGATGGTGCGATGGAGTATTAAATATAAATTCAAACCAGCTTGGGAGTTTTCTAATTGTTTCTGTATGTATGAAGTATTGATAAGCTAAATTTACAGCTATAAGAAAACCAATTACAGCTGGAGGAACACCCAGGTAAGCAAGAGGTGCATAAAATATCCATGTACCTACAACGGCGTTCAGCATGCTTTGGCGTGCAGCAGTGGAAAAATTCATATTTTTACCACTGTGATGTGGCACATGCGCAGCCCAAAACCATCTAGCCCGATGAGATACTCGATGGAATACATAAAAAGATAGATCGACGGCTAGAAATAGTGGGATGGCAGTCCATAAATTAATTTTAATATCATAAACACGATGCTCGTAGAAAAAGGTAAGAGCAATGCCTCCTGCTACCATTGCCACAAGAGCTTCTATTGCTAGATAGCTAAATCCTAGTGAAAAATTTGTGATTATCTCTTTCCGGTTAAATGATCCAGTGTCCCCATTTTTTTTCTGTACGGTGTACTCCGTCATGAATGCAATTATGAATATAGGTGTCATGGCCATTAGGAAAAGGCCTCCCCAGTCAACGTTACTGCCCATAAATGACTGACTTAGAGAAAAAATATCACGCTCTATATTTTCGAACATTCTTAAATCACCGCTTGTTGTTTATTTTTATATAAAAATGTAACTGCTAAAGCTGCAGTTACAATCTCAAGCCCTAGTAGAAAGTTATTTAGTGTAGATGGTGTGCCGTCTATGAGTAAGCCGACGATCCGGCCAAAAGCCAGACCTGCAGTTATTGCAAATAAGAAGAAAAGTGAAGGCGTCCTGAATTTATTTTCGATAGATCCATAAATAAACAGAAGCCCGAATGCAATGTGCATTCCGCCATAGTTTGCATATAGTTCATTTTTTGCGTTAATTGTGTTGATGCCAAGATCAAGGGCAGCTAGAGCTTGTATTGGGTCGCTAAATGTATTTGCTCCAATTGCAAAAAACACCAACCCACTTACAAATAAGTATATTTTGCAGCTCATTTCTTAGTGCCTCCTATTTGGTTTTGATCTATGATGCATAAAACCAACGGAGTGGTATTGACATTTTCCTTGAGAATTTTGCATTGTCTGCCATATGAAAAATAATAATCTAGAAATAACTATAGATCCGTCTGTGATTGGCCTTCTGTCCGTCTTTCTCGATTCGCAGTCGTCAAGGCCACCTCAGCTCAGTGAGCGGTTAGGTATCCTTCGTAGAGAACGCAGGATACCTATAGAGATCTGGTGGTCTCTGTTAGATGACTTTCATGATCATTTCCCAAGTGCCAGCCTTGGGCTAGAGATTGGCCAAGGCCTACAGGCTCATCATGCAGGCCTCCTCGGATATCTAGTAATGCATAGTTCAACTGTGGGGCAAGCTTTATTACGATTTCATAGATTCCAACCACTTTTGCATAACCTAGTACCGACTGAGTTTAAGCTGGAAGAGGATCGGCTAATTTTTGCTTGGGGTACCGCAAGAAAGTCTACGAGACTTTCCGATGAGGTTTTTGGTGCGGCTCTTTTAAAATTACTGCGCGATATCACCGGCGACGTTTCTCTGTCGCCTTTACTCATCAAGCAACAGTGGCCGGAACCACCGCATGTCAATTTGTATAAAGATTTTTTCTGCTGCGATTTTGAATTTCACTCGCCCTCGAATGAAGTTCACTTCCCAAAAAAAATAATCTCACTACCCATCAGCACTCAAGATCCCCACCTATTGAGCTTGATGGAGAGTCAAGCTTCAGCGCTGATTGAGGCGTTCCCGTGCCATGATAATTTTTTTGATTTGGTTAAAAATGCAATTTTAAAAGTTTTACAAGATGGCCCCCCCACTGCTGCTGTTGTCTGTAAGTATCTCGATACATCTGAGCGTACTTTATATAGATACTTGGGGGATCGAGGTATTAAGTTTTCCGATATTGTTCGCTCTGTAAGATTTGAACTCGCTAAATCGTATCTGACAGATAGTAGTATCTCATTAAATGAAATCGCGATGATTCTAGGATATTCTGATCAGAGTGTTTTCACTCGAGCATTTAAGCAGTGGAGTGGTGTTGCTCCGCTAAATTGGCGTAAGACAAAGATGCTCATTTAGGTCAATAGTATGTTTGAATTGAGTAGTGCAGAATTTGAATCGCCCCAGGTTTTCTAGACACTCTCCAGGCTCTGGAAATAGAGCTTTTCAAACTCTACCGGCGACAACTGGTTGTTGAAACCGCGTCGACGTTTTGGGTTGTAGAACATCTCGATGTAATCGAATACATCAGCGGAGCATCCTGCCTGATACTATAGATCTTTCACCCAGGCATACAGGCTGTGGGTCGACATGCCTAAACGGGCAGCAACCGCAGCCACTGGCAGACCGCGCGCGGTCACCTGTTTGATAGCTTCGATTTTGAATTCTTCGGGATAACGCGGGTTGCTCATGGCGCCTCCTAATGGGCCGTATTATGAGGCCTGGAGATGTCCATGAAACTAGGGGCGATTCACATTGATCATGCCAAACTCGTCTTCAAGGGTTAGGAAGGTGACGTCTGAGGCGGTCGAGGGGCGTTGTCTAGCCGCTTTTGCCTGAACATGCTCCAGGGTTCAAAGAGCCTCTCTAAAGGGAGGCAGCAGAAACCACCGAGGCGAGTTGGGGCAGGCCTTGGGTCGTTCCGAGTTATTGAAGCGAACGGTTTGGCTCATAAGTAATGAGCATTTATGCGGAGCTGTGTATCTGTGCTTATTCGGGATGGGCAGAACCTCTGCATACCACCGCTATTTTGTTGCCGTCTGGATCGCGAACATAGGCGGCATAAAAATCACTCGCGTACTGCGGTCGTAACCCCGGCGCTCCCTCGGATGTGCCGCCGTTCTCGTTGGCGGCTGCATAAAAATTTTGAACCGCAGCCCATGTGTTAGCGCGAAGCGCAATCATTGTGCCGTTGCCTGGGGTGGCGGTCTTAGCGTCGAAAGGAGTACATACCCAAAGAGCAAGCTCCTTTGCTCCGCCCTCCTCGTAGATCCCCCAACCAGCCCAACCTTCCCAATTCGACTCTTCACCTGTATTGCATCGATTGAAGCCGAGTGGCGCAAGGGCAGCGTCATAGAACTTGACTGCTCGCTCCAAGTCGTTCGTCCCGAGGCATACGTACGCAAACACCGATATTGACCTATGGCTTGTAAGGATTAGCTAGGGCGCGGGCTTTAGTCCGTCCCTGCAAAAAAGTGAGTGATCAGAGCGCATGACTCAGCTGAACGTAGCAGCCTGTGTCAGACGTTTTATCTTCGAACAGTGTAGGAGGCTGGATAGGGACTTGCGGTCTGCGTGCTGAGCTTGCGTCCAAAATGAAATATATCGAAACACGTGTCCTTTAGGTGGGTCGAAATCTGTCTATTCGGTCATGGTTTTCAGCTGCTTTTGGCGTGTAAAAAATGCGAACGGAAATTTGGCTATGGAGAGCAAAAATATGCACCCCACACGACTTGCTGCGATTCTTGGTCTGTAGGCGCTTGTGGTTCTGACAACTTATTCCAGTAGGGTTGACCCACTCGTGCTGGGGATTCCGACCCAGCCACTCCAACGGTTGTGATCCACTGCGCTGGCGATGCTGACCCACCACTCAAGCGCTAAACTGTCCGCTCATCTTCCGCGCAGGTCACCGCAATTGATTGAAGAAGGCAGTCGAAATATTTATGCCGATCTCGGCTGCGCTGATGCTGATGTAATGCAGCGCAAAGCCATGCTCGTCGTGCGTATCAGTGATGCTATTACCGCCAAGGCACTGGGACTGGATCAAGCATCGACAGTCACAGGCATTGGAGCTTCTTGCCTGGCGTCTTGGTTGAAGGGAGATTTCAGACACACCGACGAGGCCGAACTGCATACCTGCTTACGCCACCTTGAGATGCAACCTCAGTGATTAGGTTATTTTCGCGGGAGCGAAAATAACGAAGGGGGTATACCCCCTTCGTTATCGATCATTACGCCTTGGCAGCCGACTTGCGCAGAGACTCGCCCTTGAGACTGATGCGGTGTGAGCGGTGGACGATGCGATCCAGAATGGCCTCGGCCAGCGTGGCGTCGTTGAACATGCTGTGCCAGTGCTCAGTAGGGAATTGACTGGTGATGATCAGCGAGCCGGTCTGCATGCGCTGATCGACAATATCCAGCAAGGTATACCCCACCGTGGGCTCGACCGGAGCCAGCCCAAAGTCATCAAGGATAAGCAGGTGAGCCTTGCTCAAGGCTGTGCGGTACTTGGGCAGAGAGCCGTCGCCAATGGCGATTTGCAGTTCTTCATAGAGTTTCGAGGCGCTTTTGTAGATCACCGAATATCCTTGCCGGCAGGCTTGGCTACCAAATGCGCAGGCGAGCCAGCTCTTGCCTGTGCCGGTAGCTCCGGTTAACAGCAGATTCTGTTGCTGCCCAATCCAGGCACATCCCGCCAGACCGGCGATCACTTGTTTATCCAGGCCGCGACTACTGCGATAGTCCACGTCTTCCAAGTGAGCGGCATAGCGCAACTTCGCCTGCTTCAGTAGCCGAGACAGTTTACGGTTCTCGCGTTCGCTGAGCTCACGATCCACCATCAGGCCCAGGCGGTCATCAAAGGGGAGTTCCTGCATGCGCGGTTGCTCAAGCTGGTCGCGGTAGGCCTTGGCCATGCCGGACAGTTGCAGCTGCTGGAGTTTGTTTTGAGTCTGCAGGTTCAGCATGGCGAGTGATCCTTTTCATCGGCAAAGTAATGGGCACCACGCAGGTTTTCGTGAGCGGGTGTAGAACTGGGCAGAGCTTTCAAGCTAGGTCGCTTGTCGGGCTGCTCGCGCAAGATGGATTGCAGACTTTTCAAGGCGAAGGTCTTGATGGTCAGCGCATAGGTGCAGGCCTCCTCCAGTCGGGCATCACCATGTAAACGAGCCTCTTTACGCAAGGCGCTGGCAGCTTTGTGCCCGTTGGCCACATCGGTACGTTCGGTCAGGTGATAGTGCAGGTGACGCAGCAATGCAGGCCCGACGCGCTCGCCCCAAGCCAGTAGTGCTGCGGGCTCGCTGTCGGCGTAATACTGGTGGTTAGGCGGCCGGTGCTCCGGTTGCATGCTGATACCAGATACAAACTGACGGGCATGGCTGCTGACGCGTAGATGGTTGTGGAAAATCTCCACCACCACACCCGTAGCGCGCACATCCACTTGCTGCTGCACCAATCGGCTCGGTACGGAGTAGTGGTGGTTGTCGTACTCCACTAGGTAGTCACTACGTACCCTCACCTTGAAGCGCCAATCGGCATGCTCGTAAGCGTGGATCGGCAGCGACTGGAGCTCAGGCTGCTCCACCTCGACGAACAGGCTGTGCCGACTACTGCCTGGCTGGCGTTTGAACGGGCGTTTGTTGAATGCTGGTAGCAACTCCAAGATGGCCTGATTGAGCTCCGCCAAGCTGAAGAAACGGCGGTGGCGTAGGGCTGCCAACAGCCAGCGCTGAACAAGCTTCACTCCGGCCTCTACTTTGCCCTTGTCTTTGGGTTTACGCGGGCGGGCCGGCAGGATGATGGCCTGATAATGGTGGGCCAGTTGCTGATAGATCAAGTTGAGTTGGACTTCATCCTTGCCATGCTTGATCACCGCCGCTTTGAGGTTGTCGGGAACCAGTAGACGGGGCACACCCGCGAAGAAATTGAAGGCTTGCACATGGCAGTGCATCCAATCCTCAATGCGTTGGCTCCACACGGCGCAGGCGAACGTGTAGCTGGAATAGCCCAGCACGCCAACAAAAATTTGCGCCTGTCGAGACTCCGATTGACCGTCCAGATAGATCGGCATGGTCTTGCCGGAGAAGTCTAAAAAAAGTTTGTCGCCAGGCTGATGCAGCTGCCGCATTGATAATGGTTGCTGTTTCAGGAAGTTGCGATAGCTTGCCGTGAATTGCGAATAGGCGATGCCGTCTGGCTCGGTAGCCCGCCACTCACGCCATAGCAGTTCTAGGGTGACGCTGGGGTTGCGCATTTCCGCATGCACCCAGTTCCAGTCAGGACAGGCTTTCAAGCGAAAGCCGTTGAACGGCTTGATACCCAAGTGGTCATAAAGCTGCTCGTCGCTCCATCCAGCAAGCTGATCCACATTGAGGTGGACGTTTTCCAGGTGGCGCAGTAAGCGCTTTAGACTGTTGCGAGAAAGCCCAGTGCTATGAGCGACTTCGCGTGTTGATAGACGTGTGCCATAGTGCAAGCGAACAGCTTCGCGCAGCAGGCGCGGCTCAATCCTGACTCTCATCCATACTCCTTCGTACCACCGTGGGTGGGTGCTGAACGGCAGGCAATACCTGCCCCTCGGCCTTGACAGCCGATAGAAGGACGCTGAGAATCCACAGGCGTTAAAGGTGCTTGCGTCATCTAGAAAAAGGCTCGGAGTTGCTGCTTCGGGCCTTTTTTGCGTCCGTTGTTTTTGTGTACCTACATGGACTAATCGATAACCTGACTCCCTATGGTTGTGTGCGGTTCAACGGTTGTGGCACCGGCTACACCAGCCTGCGCGGCCAACCACCTTTCGACTTCCTGCTTGAGGAACAAGCGTCTGCGGCCGACGCGGAACGAAGGCGGCATCGGTAGGCCCATGCTCAGCCGGTTGCGCGCCGTATGCTCAGAAACTCTGAGAATTTGGCTCACCTCCATAAGTGTCATCGTTTCCACCGTTATCCCCTTGCCTGAGCTGCAATATCCCGATGCCACATGCTAGGTAGTTAGTGGATACTTAACTACTAGCCAGATTGGACACTTGATTTGCCGCTCTACCTGGACGATGAACTTATCGAGACCTTCGTATACGAGGAGGTCGCCGTAGCGTTGTGGGCCATTCATCTGCACGCCGAGGATGTGGCTGTTACCCCGGCCCTCGCGTTGCGCTTAATTCGGCAATATCTCCAGCCGCTGATCCCCCCTGGGCATTGGCACGTGCTCAATCAGAAACAGCCCGTAACGTGGAATCGCATCTGGATGATTAGCTCGGAGCTGGCTTCTCTGCTCGGTCAGATCAACGATCCGATGCTTTTCGAGATAGGAATTGCCATCGAGCTGATCCATTCGCACACAACCCTACCGCCAAGGGAGTACACCTTTCCGACCGTCATTGAGGTCACCTACTTTCTCAGCATGTGTGGGCAACTGAAAATCCCAGTGCAAAGTCAGACTCGTCTAGACAGGGAGCAGCGAATCAATCCGTTCAACTTTTGCTCGCTGTGCTGGCGGCAACCATTACTTGGGAGAAAGCTCTGCGCGCATCACTCACCTGGTACACCACTCATGTCAGAAGGTGCAGATAAACGTGCTGCAGCGGCGCGCTACAAGTCTGGAGTTCGCCAGAAAGAGCAGTTCGACAAAGCCGTGAACCGCATCCTGACCAAGGAGGTGACGGAGTTCCATGAAGGCTTATTCACCCCCGTCGTGCTATTTCCCGAACAGGATATTGCTGCTTGGCTAACTGAGCGCCGCCCATCGCTTTGGCAATTGCTTGGTGAGCGGCAGCAGGAGTTCAACGATGGTAATGCCGTGGGCATGCTGCTTGATCTACTGCACAGTCCTAATGGGCTGTCATCTAAGGCCTATCAGATTTACCGGCAGATCAATCGGCACCTGCAAGAACATCCGAGACTGATTTGGCCAATGCTCATACGGGCCGAGGGGTGGCACCGGTGCCGAGAAGAAGTGAGGGCGCAATGGGGCGGCAAGCGCACTGGTGCAGGGCGCCCCGTGCAGCCAGCCACCGAGCCGCCAGCTACTTCGTCATGTACCGATCAACAACCGGACGAAGATCACGGTTGCGCTGAGCATAAGTCTTGATGACCTGCTGATAGATCCCTACATCCGAACCTGGCAGCGCATGCTGCACCTCGAACACCTCCTGACCCAAAGCCTTCCACTCAGCAATCAGCTCAAAATCTGGCTGCGCCTGCTGGCTCTCCGCATGGATCAGATAAGCTAGGCTGGCGTTCAGAAAGTCGAGTGTATCGTCGGCACTTTCTAGAAGTCCCAGACATTGGCTGTGGGTCAGTCCCAGCGCTTCGGCACCAGGTAAAAGCATTAGCTATCTCCTCTGCGTAATTCTGGTCGCTCATCACCGGTAGCTACCGACCCATAGCAGCCATTGGGAACTGGCAGAAACCGGCCAATAGCGGTCGCTCACCAAGGGCTGTTTCCGACCCAGGCTGGGTGAAAACGCATGCGTCGTTTTGAAGTCTGCGTTGCTACGTAAAATCTGCCAGCGTTTGGTTGGTCAGCCAGACCTGAACTTTGCGTAGGAACGCGATTTTGATTGCGATTCTGACTGCCAAACTCGCTCTAAAACGTTTTCACACAGCCTGGACCCCAAGCGGACGTTAACTGTTTGTCGACTGTACATGGATCGCTAAGCTTCGCGCAGGTGCGCATGGCAGCGCCACTTTCCGGGCGGACTGTTAGTCCAGCGACTGAATGCCCGCGAAAAACTGGCCGCCTCGGCGTAGCCTAGACGTTGGGCGATGCTGGTAAGGTCCAGACGCGAGTCGCTCAGCAGGCGCTCGGCCAAACGCTGCTTGATTTGCTCGTTGAGCTGTTGGAACGAGTGACCTTCACTCGCCAAACGGCGCAACAAGGTGCGCTCGGAAAGGCCCAGGCGCTGGGCCACCATCCGGCTGCTGAGCAGCGTGGCCGAGTCGCGGATCAACACCTGTTGCACCAAACGCGCGGTGGGCGCCTTGACCAGGCTGTGGGAGATCTCGGTACATAGCCGCTCACACAGTTGCTCGCCCTCACTGTGGGCACTGATGTGCGCCTGCGGCAGGGTGAAGGTCAGGTCGGCATTGGAAAACAGGATGCCGTTGCGCCCGGCCTCGAACTGCACCGGATAGGCAAATTCCCCCTGCAACGCGGCGAGATCCGCAGGTGCGCTGCTGGTCATCTCGATAGCCAGGGGGGCAAGGGGGCGCTGCAGTAACTCGCACGCCACGCCCAGGCACGCGGAGAGTCCGCGCTCGATAACAAAGGCGCGAGCATCCTGCGGCAGTACGCTGGCATCGAACAGTAACCAGCTACCGCGTCGCTCCACTTCGATTCGCGCCGGGCACAGCGTCAGCGCTAACAGTTGAAAACGGCTGAAGGTGGCAAACGCCTCTCCCAGCGTGCGACTGGCGAGCATGGTGAAACCGAGCAAGCCCAGTGACGTCAGGTGATAGCGCTGCCCGGCAGCGAATCCCAGGCCCGGTCGGCCGGCGTGTTCGAGCAAGTTGCGGATTACCGCCAGCTCTTGCCAGGCCTCGATCTGCGCGTTGCGCTGCTGCAGTGTTTCGCTGGAGATGGCGCTGCCTATCAGGCAGCTCGCGGCCTCCACCCCTTCGGCCTGGGCGGTTTCTAGCAGGTAACGTACGCCCGTCAGGGCACGGTTTTGGCGCCAGTCCACCGGGCAACCCTCCATTCAAAATAGTCTTGGCGGTAATTATCATTTTTTGGCTGTAATAATCATGGCTAGCCTAGCAGCCGCCACGCATTCTGTAAGCACTCCAACAACAAAAGAGTGCGAGCCATGAGCGAGTTCATCTACACCCTGCCTAGCCATAACCGTGCTGCCAGTTACAGTCACATTCGTGTAACCCCGACCACCGGCGCCATCGGTGCGGACGTCGAAAATCTTGATCTGACGCGTCTGAGCGACGAGGGCTTTGCCGAGTTGCGCCAGGCGCTGCTCGCCCACAAGGTGATCTTCATCCGCGACCAGGCCCTGAGCGTTGCTGACCTGGAGCGGGTTACCCAGCACCTCGGTGAGTTTGGCCGCGAACCCTATGTGACCTGCATGGCCGATCATCCGCACGTGGTACACGTGGTCAAGGAAGCCTCCGAAAAAGCACCCTTCGTATTCGGTGGTGCTTGGCATACCGACTGGACCTTTCAGGAGCGCCCGCCAGCATTCACCCTGCTCTATGGGCACGACATTCCTCCCTATGGCGGCGATACCTGCTACGCCAATCTGGCCCTGGCGTATGAGTGGCTATCGCCTGGGATGCAAGCGCTGCTGGAAAACCTCGACGCGGTGCACAGCCCGGAAATGGCCTATGGCGTTAACGCCAAGCACAACGCGCTGCTGGAAAACATGGCGATCAACTACGGTAGCGATACCTCGGCTGACGAGCGCAGCCACCCGTTGGTAACCCGCCACCCGGAAACCGGGAAAAAGGTGTTGTTCATCAACCCGGCCTACACCACAGGCATCAAAGGCCTGCGTACGGAAGAGTCGCGTCCACTGCTTGACTACCTGTTCAAACTGGCCACCTCGGAAGCCTTCACTTGCCGTATGCGCTGGCGTCAGGGAACCCTGGCGATCTGGGATAACCGCAGCACCTGGCATATGCCAGTGGCCGACTACCACGGCATGCGGCGCGAAATGTTCCGCACCACCGTGATCGGCGAAGTACCCAGCCGATGAGTGCGCCGGTGGCAATTACCGAACCGCGCCTGCTCGGCGCGGCCCACTGCCTGGCAACGGCACGGCTCGAGCGGCATCCCGTGCCACGGGTTAGCGAAACTTTCGCCCTGGCCAACCTGGATGAAGCCTATGCCGTGCAAGCCGCTGGCATGCAGCAGGCGTTGGCTCAAGGCCGCCGTCTTTGCGGGGCCAAGGCTGGGCTGACCTCGGCGGCCCTGCGTGCAGCGCTCAAGGTCGACGAGCCGGTGTATGGGCGGCTGTTCGCGGACACGGCGTGCCTCTCAGGTGAAGCCATCGCCTGGGAGCGCCTGCTGCAACCGAAAGTCGAGATCGAGCTGGCATTGGTGCTCGGCCACGATCTGCCGGCTGGCGAGATCAGCCATGAGCAGTTTCTGGCCTGTATTGCGGGTGCGGTGCCGGCACTGGAAATCAACGACTCGGCCATCATCGGCTGGCAGTTGACCTTGATGGATGCGGTCGCTGACAACATTTCATCCGGGCTTTATGTGTTGGGTGATCAGCCCGTGCCGCTGGCGCAACTGCCTACGCCAAACCTGCTGATCAGCCTGCATAAAAATGCCCAGCCGGTGCTGCTCGACACCAGCGTAGCGCTGCATGACTGCCTCGCCACCGGCCTTTGGCTGGTGCGCAAGCTGGCCCGGCGCGGCCAGCCATTACGTGCCGGAGATGTGCTGTTGACCGGAGCGCTGGCGCCGATGCTCGACGTCGGTCCTGGCGATCACGTGCGCATGGTGATGGGCGAGCACGGCGCAGTGGAGTGCTCATTCGCAGGCACCACAGCCTAGAGAACCACGCATCGGGCACAACGGCCCATTAGAAGCGGCGCTGATTGAAATCCGCCATAAAAAGTACAAGAAGCGAGAGCCATCAGAATGCAGTACGAAGAGTTTGATTACGTCATTGTCGGTGCCGGTTCGGCAGGCTGTGTATTGGCCAGTCGCCTGAGCGAAGACCCCAGTGTGTCTGTCTGTTTGCTGGAATCCGGCGGGCCGGATAAGAGCGTGTTGATTCACGCCCCGGCCGGCTTCGTTGGCATGGTGGCAACCTCTTACAACAACTGGGCATTCGACACCGTCCCGCAGCAGCACATGGACAACCGCAAGCGTTACCAGCCGCGTGGCAAGACGCTGGGTGGTTCTAGCTCCATCAACGCCATGCTCTATGTGCGCGGTAACCGCTGGGACTACGACCATTGGGCCAGCCTGGGCAATCCTGGTTGGTCGTATGAGGATGTGTTGCCGTACTTCAAACGTGCGGAAAACAACGAGACCCACGGCGCCAGCGAATACCACGGCGCGGGTGGCCCGCTGAACGTTGCCGAACTGCGCACGCCAAGTGAGCTGAGCAAGGCGTTTATCGATGCCGCAGTGCTCAATGGCATACCGACCACCCGCGACTACAACGGCGTCGATCAATTCGGTTCGTTCATGTACCAGGTAACGCAGAAAAATGGCGAGCGCTGCAGTGCAGCCAAGGCTTATCTGACGCCTAACCTGTCGCGCCCCAATCTATGTGTGAAGACCCATGCGCTGTCGGCCAAGATCATCATGCAAGGCAAGCGCGCCTGTGGCATTGCCTATTACCAGGGCAGTGAAGCTAAGGAAGTCCGGGCGCGTCGTGAAGTCATCCTCAGTGCAGGCACCTTTGGTTCGCCGCAGCTGCTCCTGCTCTCGGGTATAGGCCCGGCCAAGGACTTGCAGGCGGTGGGCATACCCGTGGTACACGACCTGCCTGGCGTCGGCGAAAACCTGCAAGATCACATCGATCACGTGCAGAGCTACATCAGTGCCAGCGACAGCCAGACCTTCGGATTGTCCTTGAATGGCGCTATAAAAATGGCCAAGGGGGTGTTCGAATGGCGCAAGCAGCGTACCGGCATGATCACTAGTTCGATCGCCGAAGCCGGGGCTTTTGTACGCTCCTCAACCGAGGTGCAAGCACCTGACTTGCAACTGGTTTTTGTGGTGGCGCTGGTTGATGATCACGGTCGCAAAATGCACACCAGGCACGGCTTTTCCTGCCATGTTGAAGTGCTGCGCCCCTACAGCCGTGGCACGGTCAAACTGGCCAGCGCCGACCCGCGAGTGCCACCGAAGATCGACCCCAATTTTCTTGCCGATCCACGCGACCTCGAGCTGTTGGTCAAGGGTGTGCAGTTGCAGATGGACATTCTGCAAAGCAGCCCGCTGCAACCGTGGCGCGGCAAGATGCTCTATCCCGTCCAGCGCGATGACACGGCAGGCATTATTGCCGATATCCGGGCGCGGGCCGACACCCAGTACCACCCGACCAGTACCTGCAAGATGGGGCCGGCCTCTGATGCGTTGGCCGTGGTCGATGCGCAATTGCGTGTACACGGGCTTGAGGGGTTGCGGGTGGTGGACGCCTCGATCATGCCGACAGTGACTGGCGGCAACACCAATGCACCGACCATCATGATTGCCGAGAAAGCCGCCGATATGATTCGTCAGGCGCAGTAGCTGGTGAGCAACTGCACAGACTTGAGTCGAGGGGCCACCCTACTGCCTCTCGGCGTTTCACCTCTGCGTCGGCGGCGCGGAGTTGGTCAGGTTCCTACGTTAAATCTGCGCTAGTTCGGCCATTCCAAGAGCTAGAATTTTCGTAGAGGCGTGATTTCTGCGTCGATTTCGACGACTGCGTCTGCTCAAAAGTATTTTTACACAGCCTCGGCCGAAACCGACGACCACGACGGGCAGCTATTGGCCGATTTCTGCCTGTCGCCACCGGCAGCAATGGCCAGCTCTCAGCCGATCATGGTTACTAAGCGTGCGGGTCAAACCCGATGCAAATCGGTAGTCAAATCGAATGCAACCGCCTGGTCAAGTGCAATGCAAATGAGTGGTCAGTACGGATGCAATAAGGTGGTCAAGTCCGTGCAATTACGCACCTACATGCCTTAGGGATGGGGCAGGATCGTCGGCGCAGTGGATCACAACCACTGGAATGGCTAGGCAGAACCTCCAGCACGGGCGGGTCACAATCACTGGAACCGGTGGGCAGCATCACTGGAATACACACTTGGTCTGTTGATCTTGGGCCAAGAAGCATACGGCGCATGTACTCTAAGATTCACATCCCCTGCGAGCGGTTCAACGGTAAATACTCCTAGCATCACCGTCTTCGGACAAGGCGGCGCTGACGCCTCTCAAGGTGATACCGGTACTGTAACGGCAACGCTGAATGGTGCCGCATTCTTCAACTATTCAGGCTCCTTTACTGCGGCAGTTTCTTTTCTTCAATCTCGAGGGGTGGGTGTAACACTCAGACCCGGTCTTAACTTTCTTGCAGTGAGTGGCAGTGCGGGCGGTTGTAGCGCATCCGATAGCATGACCGTGATGTATTCCCCTAATGTTGACTTGAGCAAGAATAACGGCAAGCCAGAAGACAATCTAAGTTGTGATGCTCCTGATCCTGCAAAAGGTAATCCAGTCAACATTGCCATCGGAAATAAGTATCAGGAAGAGTTGGATTTTATTGGTGGTGGCCCATTTCCTCTAAACTTTACACGTATTTATAACAGTGTTGATGGTTACTGGCGTCACAGTTATTCAGCGAAACTTAAGCTGACTGGAAGTTTAATAACTCTTGTGCGAAGTGACGGCAAAGAATCTCGGTTTACTGTAGCTGGTGCAGTAATAACTTCAGAGCCCACTGAGCTAGGGCGCTTGAGTCAAAGCGGGACTGGCTGGAGATATCTGTCGCCATCCCAAGAAATTTTCGAGTTTGACAGTTTGGGAAGGTTGGTCGGTAAGACGAACCCCGTAGGTCAGTCTCATGTGCTCACTTACAATACAGCCTCTGTCACTGTGGCTGATGGTGCTGGAAACAGTTTTGAGTTTACCCAGGATAACCGAGGTCAGCCATTGAGCCTCAGTGCTACTGACATATCCATAGTTTATGGGTATGACAACAGCTCGAGGTTAGTTAGCGTCACCAAAAACCAGTTGGGTGTCAGTCAGGTAAGGGGATTCCATTACGAAAACTCGTCCTACCCACGTTTTCTAACTGGGATTACTGATGAGCGCGGCGTTCGGTACGCCACTTGGACGTACGATACGCAAGGACGCGCGATTACCAGTGAGCATGCTGGGGGGGCAGAGAAAGTTTCAATTGTTTACAACTCTGATGGGTCAGCATCCGTAACCAATGAACTTGGAAAAGCAACTACCTACCGCTTTCAGGTAATTCAAGGGGTCAAGCACATATCGGCAATTGAGGGCGAGCCGTCAGCGAATTGTCCTAGTAGTAACTCTGTTTTCACCTACGACTCTCGCGGCTTACTCAAGACCAAGACCGACAACAGAGGCATCCTAACTACCTACGACTACAACGAGCGTGGTCTAGAGATTTCTCGCACTGAAGCGGCGGGCACACCACAGGCTCGAACAATAACTACGACTTGGCACCCTACGCTTTTTCTGCCAACAACTGTTACCGAGCCGAATCAAGTAACTACCTATGCCTACGACGCGCTTGGCCGCCAGCTTAGCCAGACCATTACCGGGCAATGATCAGAAGGAACTGACTGATGAAAACTTCGCACCGCATAAGCCTGCTCGCCTTGGGGCTAGCTGCTTCGTTGGGCGTGTCTTGCGCACAGGCTGTCGAGCGCAGCTGGAGTTACACCTACAATAGTCTTGGCCTGATCGAAACAGCCAACGGCCCGCGCACTGATGTGCAGGATGTAACCACTTACGGTTATGACGCCCAAGGCCACCTGACCACTGTCACCAATGCCCTTGGCCATGTCACTCAGATGTCCAACTTCGACATCTATGGCAATCCGCAGAGTCTGACCGACGCCAATGGCGTACAAACCAGCCTCACCTATACACCGCAAGGTTGGTTGGCCTCAGCCAGTACCGCAGGCAGCACAACCAGTTTTGAGCACGACGCTGTCGGCCTGATTACCAAGGTCACACGTGGTGATGGTAGTTGGGTTAGTTATACCTGGGATGGCGCCCGTCGCCTGACCAATATCACCAACAATCTGGGCGAGACCATCGAGTACAGCCTTGATGCAATGGGCAACCGCACTGCTCAGCGTCTGAAAGATACTTCCGGCAGCCTCACCCAACAGCAAGCTTGGGTGTATGACGAGCTAGGCCGCCTGCTGCGCTCGGTTCGTGCTGGCGGACAAACCACTGCTTATCAATACGACCTCAACGACAATCGGACTGTCAGCACCAACCCCAGGCAGCACAGTAGTACCCAAGCCTATGATGCTCTTGATCGGCTGGTTAGCAGTACAGACCCGCTTAGTGGTGTAACCGCTTTAGCGTATGACGCCCAGGACAACTTGACCCAGGTGCAAGATCCGCGTGGCGTTACTACCCAGTACCAATACGATGGCCTCGGTAACCTCACCAAGCAGATCAGCCCGGACACTGGCACCACCATCTTTAGCCACGACGCAGCCGGCAATGTCATCAGCAAAACCGACGCTCGTGGAGTTATCACCACCTACACCTACGACGCTCTTAATCGCCTTACAGGCCGGCAATATCCTTCTAACCCGACGCTTAATGTGCAGTACCACTACGACATGACTGCCGATGGCAATGAAGGCATCGGTCGTCTTACTGCGGTTCAGGACGCGAGTGGTGTACTTGGCTACAGCTATGACGAGCGTGGCAACCTGATGGGACAGCTGCGCTCGTTGGCTCTGAGCAACGGTGATCACTACGACAGTCTCGGTTTCGGTTATGACGGTGCAAATCAACTTGCTTGGATCGACTACCCACAGGGCTTCCGCATCCTCTATCCGCGCAATTCTGCCGGCCAGGTCAGCCAGGTTCAGTTTCAAGTGGGTAGCGAACAGCCATTTGCAGTTGTCAGCAACATTAGCTATCTACCTTTTGGGCCACTCAAAACCCTAACGTGGGGTAACGGTCTAAGCCTCAGCCGCAGCTATGACCAAGACTACCGCCTGACCGAACAAACAGTGGGTGGTTGGAACAGCACCTACGGCTACGACGCCAACAGCAACATCACCACGTTAAACAGCAGTCTGCTCGGTGACCTCAACTACGGCTACGACGCACTAGACCGCCTGACAGCTGAGCAGCGCGCAGATCGTCAGCAAACCTATACATACGATGCTGTGGGCAACCGAACGGGGAAAACCATCACTCCTTTAGTCGATGGAGAAGCTCAAGCCAGTATCCAGAAAAGCTACCAGTACGCCAGCAACAGCAACCGCATAACTGAGATCGATGCACAGGCAATCACAGCTGACGCTGTTGGTAACCTAACCCAAGACCGCGCCAACCGCGAGCTCGTGTACGACGCCCAAAGCCGCCTCACTAGCGTCAAAATTGCCGGCTCCCCTGTAGCCGAGTTCCGCTACAACGCCTTGGGGCAGCGCACCCAGAAACGCAATTCCCAAGGCATTACAACATTCCTCTATGGGCCGGATGGCCAGCTATTGGGGGAGCAACAGTTCGACAGCCAGGGCAGCAAGCTCAGCGGACAGTATTACATCTGGCTCGAAAGGATGCCGGTCGGTGGCGTCAGCATCACTTTTGACTCTCAAGGTGCTATTGCTACCAGCGAGCCGTTTTACCTGCACAGCGATCACCTTAATACCCCACGCATGGCTACTGACCAGGCTCACCAGAATGTTTGGCAATGGCAGTCGGATGCTTTCGGTGTGGGTCAGGCCACTGGTAGCCTGGTGGTAAATCTGCGTTTCCCCGGTCAGTATTTCGATCAGGAAAGCGGACTGCACTACAACTACTTCCGCGATTACGACCCGGAGACGGGGCGGTACGTCGAAAGTGATCCGATTGGATTGAATGGTGGGCTCAATACCTACGGATATGTTCTTGCTAATCCACTGTTGTATACAGATAGAAACGGCCTTGCAGTAGATAAAGTGCTAGGCGGGGCTGCGTTAGGCGCATACTTTTGTTTGAAAAACAAAAAATGCCAAGAGTTAGTCGTCGAGCAATGTAAGAAGGTATTCTCTCGTAAAGGGCCGAGCCCCAACGACGGTAATGCAAAGCCCCATGGGAATAATAATCATAATGACGCCATCGATAATAGAATCGATGATCTGAAAAAGGATCCTTCCGTTACAGATATAAGAAAAAATCAGCAGCAGGTTGACGTTGATGGTAATAAAGTAGGTACGAATAGGCCAGACGTTCAATACAATAAGGATGGATGCCACCATTGCGTGGAGTATGATAACGTCCCGAAAAATAGCACCCGGCACTATCCGATTTCCGCAAGGCGAAGACAGGAAGCGTGTTGTTAGCGGGTAGGTGAGCGATTCAAGAGGCGAGAGTTGCCGAGGGTGACTCGGCGAAGATCTTTTTGTAATCAACGGAAAAGCGACCGATGTGTAGAAAGCCGAAACGCATGGCCACGGTGGTGACGGAGGTGCTGTGCGGGTCAGCAGCGCGCAGCGTTGCGCGGGCCCGATTCAGGCGGCAGAGACGCAGGTATGCCAGCGGCGACATCTCAACGTAGGCACGAAAAGCATATTGCAGGCTGCGTTCAGAGACGCCAATAACACGGCAGATATCAACTACGGTGGGCACCACGTCCAGCTCTAGATGATCAGCAATAAAGGCACGCGCCAACCGGTAAACGGTAAAGGCCTGGACGCGCTCTGTGAGTGGCGGATGAGCTGTATTTTGCGCTGCAGCGGCGGTAATGTGCGCAATACTGTGCAGGAGCAAATTGTCGTCCACAGAGCCTGAAGGGGAGCGCAGACTATCAGCCATCAGCAGCCACTGATTAATCAGGGTTTTCAGGGCGCTTTGTTGTACTGCCTGGAACAATTGCAGCTGTTCTGGCGTGCACTCCCACTGTTCGGGGCTGAGGGTACGCAAAGCGTCAAGTAATGCATCCTGCTTCAGACTGACATAGGCTGTCTGCACGCCCGTTGGAACGTAAATATCAAACTCGGTCTGCTCCGGCATGAAGAACATGGTGGCTGCAGAACTGGTGCCTAGCTGGGAAAAGCGAAACCCCGGATCAAACGTGCAACAGGAAACGGTACAGAAATTAGCCGGGGTAATACCGAGTTTTTGTATAGGCGCTAGCTGGCGTTCGCGCACGATCTGCTGATCGCCAAGGTCAAGGCAGTCAACCGTCGATAGCTGTAAGCCGCGCCCCAGCTGAAAACACTCCATGTTAGCCCAAGGCTGTATATCAGCCTGCCGGGCTGCATCGTAAATGCTTACCGATTGCAGGACGGAGTCGCTGATACCTTTGGAGCTGCCCGCGTCCGAGTTAAACAAAGCCTATTCCTTCAGCTAGGTTAATATTGACTGCCCAAGCCAATAAATTCTTTTTTTCACTATACACGCCGACCTGGATTCAAGGTAATTCAGATCCTCCATCCGCGTGCTAGATTTTGTTAAAGCCTTTGACTGCTGCGAACTGTCTTGTTGCCATCTGTTTCGAAGTTAACGCCAAGACGATGCCGCGTAAAAATAGTGCACTTATTTATGGGGCACAATTTTCTATCAGGTCGGCTCGCCTCGAATCATTCGCCATCGCTGTGGATTGAAGCACGCTCGCCGTCATCAACTTGCCCTCTCAACCCTGAATACCGGAGAGCAAACTACCAAAGCTGTAATACGGTCTGTGTGCACGGTGCGATTTATGCGCTTGCTTTGCGCTATACTGCGCCGATCTAGCCAGGTTGGGTGTTCTATGAAAGTGTGCGGTGTTGATATAAACAGTAACGATGTGAATGTGTGCTTGTTGTCCCTGTCGGACGAGATTTTTGAACTGCCGGATTTTCGTTCACGGCGTTTGACCTTGTCGAATATCAATAGCACCAGCGAGCTGCGCTATTTCCAGCAGACTTTTGCCAAGTTGATGCACGATTACCAGGTGGACAAAGTGGTGATACGCCAACGCCCCATGAAAGGTAAATTTGCGGGTGGTGCGGTAGGCTTCAAGCTGGAAGCGGCCATCGAGCTGATTGAGGACCTTGATGTAGTGATCATGTCAACGACTGATATCAAGGACTCCTTGAAGCGCAATCCGGTGCAGGTCACTTACGCCGACACGGGGCTCAAGGCTTACCAGGAAGTCGCCTTCAATACGGCTTATTCCTTTTTGATGAAAGACAAGTTCGCCGCCTGAGGCAAAGATCGCCAGGTTGCCACCATCAGTTTTGCAAAAAGGCGCACTGCGCCTTTTTTGTTGCCTGAAACGCAGGCATCGCATTAAGCACGGAGGTACGAAAAGGCGGAGTTATAGCCAGCAGGCTACCCTACTCTGCTTTCCAGCTGACCGGGTATAACATCTCTTCCCGATAACCACTCAGCACACGGCGCAGGCCAGTGAGTTGCTGGTCCAGTTCTGCATCGCCGCTGTCGACCAGAAAGGGTCGACCATCCAGGGTTTTGAGTTTGGTTTTGGTCGCGACGACCAGCAGATTGTCGATGCCGACGGCACGGACTACACGCGGCGACAACTGCTGATTACCACGCCCAAGAATATGGCCCTGACCGCCAATAGCGGTAACCAGAATACGCCAGTCGCCGCCCTGCTCCAGCAAGGCCCATAATTGCTGCTCGGTCGCGTCTTGCAGCACCAGCTCGCCGTTACGCAGCACGTCTATTCCAAGCAAGGTGCCCTGCAGCCCCATGGCTTCCAGCAGGCCAAGGTTGGTTGAACCGGGCCCTAAAATCCAGCCGGTGTCGTCGTCCTGCTCTTCCTGCAGCCACGCAGCGATGTCGTCCAGCACCATGGTTTCGACTTCACGCCCGCCCTGCTTCACCTGCTGCACAAAGCGCCCTTCTTCAGGCACTGACAGCTCGCCGTAATGGCGGGTTTTAACTTGGCCTTGGCGAAAGGCATTTTCATCAATATCGCGCACGTCGGCTTCACGCAGACGTACCAGATCGCCCTTGATTAGCAGCGCGACCAGCTCACCTGCGGCTCGCGGGTTTACAGCGTACACGCCGGAGTGAATCTTGACCCCAGCCGGAATGCCCAGCACCAGCTGACTGCTGCTGATCTGATTACAGATATTACGCGCGGTACCGTCACCGCCCGCAAACAGCAGCAAATCTATGCCGGTTTTTTGCAGGGCAGCTGCGCAGCGTTCGGTGTCTTCGGCACAGGTCTGGTTAGGCTCGCTCAACTCACCAACCACCTGATGCGTAAAACCCAGCTCGGCAAGCAAATTGCTCCCCATGGCGCCCGGGGCGGCAAATAGCTGCAGTTGATCGCGCAGCGGCAGCAACAGCTCTAGCGCTTGCGCCACCCGACGCTGCGCCTGCGGTAGCACACCTTGAGCCAGCGCCTGTTCTGCCACGCCATCAGACCCTTTGAGCGCGGCTTGCCCACCCACACCGGCCAGTGGATTGATGATGAGCCCTAACCTGAAACCTGATTGCATGCCCTGTGCCCGTTCTTGTATCCAGTGAATATGTTGTTGCTGGTTGGCGCTTGTCTCCCGTTGTTACCCTGGAGACCAACGCGCTGTCACAAAGTCGTCATGGCATTGCCATATCCTGCCCTGAGCTGGTCGCCGGGAGGGGGATCAGCGTACTCAGCGACACCACAATGGGAGAAAACCATGAGTGTACATGCCTTGCAGACATGCCGTGAAAGTGCCGAAATTATGATCCATCCGTCGTCCTGCACGGGTGGCTTTCTGCTTGATGAACAGGGCCGTGAAATTGCCATTACCGAGCAAATGATTCAACACGCCTGTAACGAACTTGAGCGCCAGTGGGTACCAGCGCCCCGCCAAGCTAGCCACTGAAGCCCGCCGCTAACCAATGCGCCGGCAGGTCGCCCGCGCCCTGCCAAGCCAATTGCAGATGTGAGCACTCCCGCCGCAGCGGGTAGTGCTTGCGCAGCTGATCAAACACCTTGGCTATCTGGTCAACCGGTAACCCTGCCATGGCGGCGCGAAAGCGCGCGTCATCATCGCGAACGTCATAAACCCAGCGCAGTGCCCGGTCCAGCGACCAGTCTGTTGGCGTCTGCTCATTCACAACAATAGTCGCCAAGCCCGCTGTGGGCGCCAGCTCGCTCAAGGCCAGAGTGGCTGGCAACTGAAAATGCGCGCAAAACGCCTGATATATCTGCTCGGTACCGCGCAGTTTGCCGTCCAGGCTGTAGCCCGCAACATGGGGCGTGGCCAGCGCGCATTGGGCGGCCAGCGCCAGATCTACCTGCGGCTCGTGCTCCCAGACATCCAACGCCACCTGCAGATCAGGGCGCTGCAGCAAGAGGGCCGCCAGCGCCTGATTATCAATCACCGGACCACGGCTACTGTTGATTAGCCAGGTACCCTGCGCCAGCCTGGCCAGACGCTCGGCGTTCAACAGATGCTTGGTCGCGTGCGGACCTTGATGCTCTAGCGGCACATGACAACTGATCACATCCGCTTGCGCCAGCAGCTCATCCAGACTCACAAAGCCACTCTCACCACGCTCGGCGCGCGGCGGATCACACAGCAGGCAGTCCACGCCGAGTGCTGTCAGGGTGTTTGCCAGGCGGCTACCCACCTGCCCCACGCCAATGATGCCGACGCGCTGCGAGCGCCAGGCTTTGCCGGTGCGTTCAGAGAAGGTCAACAGACAGCTGAGAACGTACTCGACTACGCCGCGCGCATTGCAACCGGGTGCGCTGGATACAGCGATACCCGCCGCCTGCAGACCGGGCAGATCAAGGTGATCGGTGCCGATGGTACAGGTTCCAACAAAGCGCACCGGTGTGCCCGCTAGCAGCGCGGGATCCACGCGGGTAACCGAGCGCACCAGCAAGGCATCGGCCTGCATCAGATGTGCGCGGCAAATCTCGCGCCCTGGGTGGGTCGTTATCTCCGCTTGCTTGGCAAAGAACGCGCCCAGCAGAGGGATATTTTCGTCGGCAACAATACGCATGCAGGGCTTCCGAGATTAAGAGTGTAGGAGCATTGTCAGCGGTGCTCGACGGGCTGTCCAGCCGGGCTGCCTTAGCCGATCAACAAAGTAGCTGAATAGGCTTGCACTGATTCGGTGACGCTGCTTTACTGGCAACAACAGGCCCAACTGAGGCTTGCAGCCAGACCCATTATTAAAAGCGTTACCCGAAGGGTAATAGCCCTTCCTTTGCAGGACCTGCCTGAGTCAACGGACACCCCGCACACCGCCCATTGTGCTCGCCCCGAGACTGTCCTCACCACCCTGTCGCCATAACCACAAGCAAATTTGTCTGCACCGGACGATGCCTTGGCGCCTTTCGTTTCTTTCGGCGTTTTGCCAATAACTGCCCTGTATGACGCGCCGCAGTGAGCGCGTCCAGCCAATAGCGGAGACAGGGAATATGAAACCAGAACATCAAGTAGTTGAAGCGCTAGGCCAGTTCCTTATACAGACTCACTACTATGCCAGCCCTGCACCGCGGGGCACTGTCATTCTGGTGAATGGCTCGCTGGCGACCATGGCCGCGTTCGCCCAGACCGTTCGCTTTCTGCAGCCACACTTCAACGTTGTGCTCTTTGACGAGCCTTATTCCGGCGAGTCCAAGCATTACAACGCCAATCAGCGGCCGATCACCAAGGAACAGGAAGCAGGTATATTGCTGGAGCTGATCGCGCACTTTGGCGCCGACCACATGCTATCGTTTTCCTGGGGTGGTGCATCGGCTCTGCTCGCTCTGGCAAAGCGTCCGCCAACCATGCGCAAGGCGGTGGTAATGGCCTTTTCGCCGTTGATCAACCGAGCTATGCGTAGCTACCTTGAAACCGGCATCAACCTGTTACTCAACTGCGAGCGCCGCAAGCTGGGCATGCTGCTGAACGAGACCATCGGCGAACACCTGCCCTCACTGGTCAAGCGCTACAACTTTCGCCACATCATTAGTCTGCACGAGCATGAGTATCAGCAGATGGCTTTTCATGTTAGCCAGATACTGACGCAGGATACCCGTTGCTATCTGACCGGCAGTGCCGACATCAAAGTGCCGCTGCTGTTCGTTAATGGTGATCTGGATCGTTATACCTGCCCGGAGGACGCGCGGCATTTCAGCCGCCATGTGCGTCACTGCGAGTATGCGACGGTCACCGGCGCCGGACACTTCCTGGACATGGAAAACAAGGACGCCTGGACGCAAACCCGTGACGCGGTGCTCGACTTCATGACCGACAGGGAATGGCGTGCAGAGCACACAGACAACGAGGTGCTAGCACCCTTGCGGCTGACGGGCGCGAACCGCCACAAGTTGGGTTTGGTATAAACACCTATGATGCCTGCCTGGCGGTATCAGCCAGTCAGGCGCGGCCAAGGCTATCGACGGTCAGCACGGCACCAGGACGATAAAACGCCAATAGCGCATCGACAAAACGCGCCGGGCGCTCATGCAAACCACTCTCAAGATAGCTCACTGCCTGCGCATGCACCCTGGTGCGGAACGGCGTTGGGTCGGTCGCCTCACCGCTGAGGTTATCGGTACTCACATCAAAGCGGTGCCCGGCTGCCGCGCAGAACAACCATTCCAAGGCCTGCGGCTTCACTTCTACCTGCTCGAATGCACCTTGCTGATCTGCGCTGCGGCCATCGGGCGCATACCAATAGCCAAAGTCGGCCAACAGCCGTCGCTGCGGCCCAGCCACGCACCAATGCGCTACTTCATGTAGCGCGCTGCGAAAATAATCGTGGGTAAAACGTATGCGGTGAAAACCAGACTCATCATCTGCCGGCAGATATTCGGGCTCAGGATAACCGCCCACCAGTCGGGTGTTGAAATCAACCGCAAAGCAGCGGTCAAACAGGGTTACAAGATCGTCGCAATGGTACTGCATTGGCTGGTAGACAATATCTGGCAAGTTGATAGGATGAACCGCTTTTTCTGAAGGCAATCTTGGTAATGATCAGCAGACCACCTCGCTTTAACGGGCCGCGCATTGTAGCAGAACTGCGGGCGCTGATTGTGCTCGTGCTGCCGATTGTCGCCGCTCAGCTTGCCAACACCCTGCTGGGCTTTATCGACACCGCCATGGCGGGGCGCGTCAGTCCCGAGGCCTTGGCTGCTGTCGCCTTGGGCAACTCCTTCTGGATCCCTACTCTGCTGTTTCTCACCGGCGTGATGATGATCATCACCTCCAAAGTGGCGGCCAGCAACGGCTCTGGCCGCCTGGCCGATACCGGCCCCATGGTGCGCCAGGGAGCCTGGCTGGGCTTGTTCATTGGCTTGGCCTGCGCGGTATTTCTGAATCTGACGCGACCAATTCTGGTTGCCATGGATATTGGTGAGCAGCTTATTCCGGTCACCCTGGACTACCTGTTGGCGATCTCCCTGGGGTTTCCTGCCGTTGGCATGATGCTGGCGTTACGCGGGCTGACCGATGGGCTGTCCAATACCAAACCGGCCATGCTGGTTGGCTTTATCGGCCTGGCCATCAACGTGCCCGCCAACTATATCCTGGTGTACGGCAAACTCGGCATGCCGGCCATGGGCGCGGTGGGTTGTGGCGTGGCTACGGCCTTGGTGATGTGGGCGATGCTGATATGCCTGCTGATCCACATCAAGCGATCACCCACCTACCGCGAATGCGGCCTTTTCGAGCGCTTTGACTGGCCCAAGGGACGCACGCTGGGCCAGCTGTTCGGCCTGGGCTTTCCTATCGGCATAGCGCTCTTTGCCGAAACCAGCATGTTTTGCGTGATCGCCCTGCTGATTGGCGGCATGGGCGCTATCGTGGTGGCCAGCCATCAGGTCGCTATCAATTTTTCTTCGCTGGCCTTTATGGTGCCCTTCAGTCTGGGGCTGGCGATTACCGTGCGGGTTGGCCACAACCTGGGCCGCAACGGGGCGCGGGCGGCATTGTTTGCCGCCAAGGTCGGCACTGTGGTGGCGCTCGGCTTTGCGACCATAGCTGCTGGCGGTATGTATCTTTTTGCCGAGCAGATTCCGCTGCTGTATACCCAGGACGCGGAAGTCATCGCGCTGGCCGCCAGCCTTTTTGTGCTGGCCGCGCTCTATCAGTTCTCCGATGCGGTTCAGGTCGCCTGTGCGGGTGCCTTACGCGGCTTTCAGGACACACGCCTACCGATGTTGCTAACCATGATTGCTTACTGGCTGATTGGCCTACCTGCCGGTTATCTACTGGGCATCAGTGATCTGCTCGGCCCGCCACGCGGTCCGGCGGGCTTCTGGATGGGGCTGATTATTGGTTTGAGCAGCGCCGCGCTCTTCCTGGGCCTACGGCTGGCTGTCGTCGGCAAGCGCGAGAAACTGCGCCCACCGCGCCCACCCTATTCGCCAAGCCACCCGACCCACTGACCCGGTCACAGCAGGCATGGCATACTGAGCCCATGTCTGCCCTACCAACCCGCGCCACCCTTGCCCTATTGCTATCCCTGCTATTGACGCTGGCGGGCTGTCAGCGTGCGCCCGAGGCGCAGCAGCAGATGAGCAATTATCTTGATCGTGTGGCGCGAGTGTTGCAGCAGGACTGGCAGCCTTTTGTCCCCGACCAGCTCGCCCTATACCGTTTTCCAGCTCGCCGCGAACGGATGATAACCATCGCACCACTGCGTATTGGCCTGCTCGACCTGATTGTGGATACCAATGACTGTCGGCTGCTGCAGCAACGCATCAGCGAGCGCAATAGCGTGCTCGGCAAGGTCATGCCCTGGAGCCATCGGCTCGCCTACGACGGCGAATTGTTGCGCGCGCTGGACCAGTGTACTGCCCTGCTCGCACAACGGGACGAACAGCCGGAGCTGCGCGAACAACTGATCGCGATCGCAGAAAACAAAGGTGCCAACCTGCCAGCGACCTACTGGAATGCGTTGAATGCCAGCGAAGAGTTTGAACACTATCTGCGCTTTGCTGATCAACCACTCCCGGTGAGCAGTAGTCCGTTAAGCGATCAAGCAGCGGTTGCGGCGCTGAATGAGCTGGCAAAAATAGGCGTTGCACTGCCGCAACGCTTACCACCCGATAGCGCGCACCTTGATAGCCTGCTGCAGGCGCTGCAGCTAAGTCAGCGCAGCGGCCAACTGATCACCAGCCTGGCACAAACCACGCACGGCCTGCGCCAGGCCACACAGATGCTGCAGGCGACCGAACCGCGCCTGCTCTGCCCCATGCAGGCACCTTCGGCCAAATCAAAAATACTGCTGAATGTCTTTGTGCTGTTTTATGCTGGTGAGATTCAGCCCTACCTGGCGCAAATACAACGCGTAGGACAGCCCTGGGCTAATGCCGTTATTGCCCTGCGTGCGGTAGCGGGCATACCGCCAGCAACAGCGAGCGCGCTGGACCGGCTTGCCGGGAGCTCAAACAGTCTTTGGGAGCAGTATCAGCAGGCACTGGCAGAGCACACGCAAGCCTGGCAAGACCTGCTCGGCGCCTGTCAGTCGCAGCCGGGACAAAGCGGTTGGCAGGTACCGGCTGAGAGCTGAATGCGCCATGCTTCAAACTAACAATAGCGTTAGTCCGCTCTGACGTTCTGGTACAGCATCAGCCGAGAGGTTTCATGCAGCCCGCGCGTCAGTTGCTCGAGGCGCTGAAACTCCTCAGGATGCTGATCAGCTACATCCGTCAGTGGCGTCTGCGAGGCAAGATCGTGCAGAGTAGGCTGACTACCATCATGCTGCATCTGCAACAGAAAGTCCTTGGTCACCCCACCAATCAGCGGAAAGGTGCCCTCACGCAGCACCAGCGGCACCACTCGCTCACCTTCCGGCGCTGGCTGCTGAATATCACGCCCCATGGCGCCGTTACGAAACTCTACGCCCACCATACCAAGCACTGTAGGCAGCAAATCGGCCAGCCCCACAGCTTGCTCTATCACTTTTGGCTCAAGCAGTTTGGGTGCGTGAATCAACATGGGTACGTTATTGCTCTCCAACCCCAGCTTCTCAAAGGCAGGCGGCATATGCGGGATCTGACTGATACGGGTATTGTGGTCGCCAAACATCACAAAAATGGTGTTGTCGTACCAGCCGCCCTGCTGAGCGATCTCCATCAAACGTCCAATATTGAAATCCAGCAAGCGCGCAGCGTTGTACTGTGCCACGCTGCGCGAACCCGCGTTCTGAACCGTTTCCAGCGGTAGATCAAGCACTTCAAACCCGTCGTTCTGCGCCGGAATGGTAAAGGGCCGATGATTGCCCGCCGTCTGGATATAAGCGAAGAACGGTTTGCCTTGCGCTTGATTACGCAGGATGCGGTCGCTTTCCTTGAACAGATCAAGGTCAGAAATACCCCAGACGTCGACCATGGGCGAGCGCCAATCGCGCTCCTCGAACAGGCGAACATCATCAATACTCTGGCGAACCAGCGCGTTCATATTCGCCCAGCCGGAGTTACCGCCAATCATGTAGTACTTGTCGTAGCCCGGTAACGCATTGATCAGGCTGTGCTGTCGGGTAATCAGGGGATTACGTGTTGCGGTTTCATCGCGCGAAACGTCAGGCACGCCGGAGATACTCGCCCAAACTGTTTTTGCTGTACCCGTCACCGGAACGTAGAAGTTCTGGAAGAACCAGCTTTGCTTGGCCAGTCGATCAATATTAGGCGTCGGGTTCAGCGGATTGCCATAGGCTCCCACGGCGCTGGTGCCCAGCGATTCGAGCATGATAAACACCACGTTCGGCGGCTGACTAGCGGCAACGGCATAGGGCTGGGGACTTTGATGACGAACAAAATTCAGGCTCTGCGCATCAGGCTGGCTCACGCCAAGATACCGACTGACCACCTCATAATGCGCTGCCACCTGCGCTCGGTCGAACGGCTCATGCGGTACCTGCAGAGTATCGTAGAGGAAGATAACGGGGTTCAGGCCCAGGGCTGAAACACGGTTATCACCCGAGAAAAAAGCGTCGCTCCAGCGCAGTGGCACCGGATTTTCCAGGTTGATGCTGTCGAAACGGCCCAGTATTGCCAGGAACACCAGCACCACCATCAGCGAGCTTCCCCAGACCAGGGAGAAGCGATTGATAGGTTTGGCAGTGCGGTCCAGCGTTACCCGCTCAAGGCGCAGCAGCAACCACCAAATCAGGGCTGTCGCCAGCAGCCATCCAAGGGTAATCCAGATCACCGGATAAGTTTGCCAGACCATATCGGTCGAAATCTGCGCGTCCTCAAAAAAACGCAGCACCGTCGCATTGATGCGTACACCCAGATAGGCGTAGTGACCAAAATCAAAGATGTAAACCAGAAGTACAGCGCCCAGCGCCAACACTAGATAGGTCCGCGCCAGCCAGCGCATGGCGCGCGAACGCGTGAGATTCCACTTTGGCAGCCAGGCGAGCAAGGCAACCGGCAACATAAGCAGAATCGCCAACCGAAGGTCGAAGCGTAAGCCTATACCCAGGGTTTCAGGTACGGCCTCAATCTCGCCAAGTGCACCAAAGTCAAACCCCGAGAACCCCACAAAGAAAGCAGCGCGCAACACTGCCAAGACACAAAACAGAAGCGCTACTGCACCAAGCCAATAGTGCAAACGCCGCGAGTGAAGCCAACCCATGATTCCTAACCCCAAACTCTCAAAGAGTGAAAATTGTTAAACGTGTTACACCGCGTCATCCCGGTTGCGATGACAGCGCGTCACGGCGCTTAGCCGACCCGTTACGCCAAAGCCTGCTAATTGCATAGCCGATCAATGCAAAGCAGCTATACAGCGCAATAAAGGGATCGATCAGGTAATCCCAATAGTTGGTAGCCGATTTGAGTCCCACGCTGAAAGCCAGGGTAGCCAGCGCGAGCATGCAGGCGCCGAGTCGGTTTTGTAGCGCCAGCAGCGCAAGGGTAAGCAGACCGACAAACAAAATCAGCGGCCGCGGCTGGTAGCCCAGACGATAGGGATCCAGGTAGGAAAGTCCCATGGTCGCCGGATACAGAAAGAGTGCGAGGCAGGCCATGACCGCCACAATCTGCAGGGTCTTCGCCCTTGGCTGGCGTGGGGCAAACCCTGTGCGTACGGCAGTCCAGTAGGCCAAAGCCACCAATGAGGTGATCGCCAGGTCTCCGGTAAAACTACGCATATAGTCAGCCAACGACAGCCCTGCTATGGGTATATAACCGATAGCCAGAAACACCAACAGACGAACGCGCTGCAACCCTGGGCTGAGACCAAAGCCAGGCGTAAGCAGGAACACGAATAAGCCGAAGGTCAGTTGCGCCTGCCAAAGGTCAGCGATCATAGCTGCGCCTCCAACCATGAATCATTGAAGCTGACGTGCTTGATGAAGGTGTTATTCCAGGAGTAGACCAGATGATAAAGCCCATCCGAGCTCTTGATGAAGTATGGGTATTCATACTCGAAGTCGCAGCCATGCATAGAACAGACGCGTTGATCGAGATTGGCTAAAAAATCACTGAGCAGTCCTATACGCCGCGGCCCACTGGACGATTGAAATTTGTCGCCGATGATGTCGCTATACACCTCCCGGCTGAACGGATTGCCCAGTGGGTCGGGCGACTCATCCAGATCAATAACCGGCTTCCAGAAGCTCAAACCCTCGTCGCTTCCCATCAGCCGGAGTCGGAAGCGACCATCCTCCAGATCGTTCAAGGCAACCAGCAGGCCGTCGTTCGGTGTAGCTATCGCAGCCAGTGACGAGTTGGGGTTGGCAGGTTCAATCGGATAGGGCTCACTCCAACTCTGGCCAGCATCCTCAGTACGGCTGGCGAGTACCTTATGGTGAGTCTCACCGGCATAACGTAACAGCGCTAGTGCCCCATACTCGCTGGTTGGCACTACTGTCGGTTGCAGCGAGTGCTTGCCTTTGCTGATGCGACTTTTATCAAGCACCTCACCGTCCGGGCTGATGTACAGATACTCGGCAAACTTGCCAAGGAACTCGTGGTAAACCGGCAGCCCTATAGTACCGTCGCGGTGAAACACGGGGGCGTTACGCACGAGCGTACTGATATTAAGGAAAGGGGTGGTAACCAGCTGCTTGGGTGGGGACCAATTTTCACCAAAGTCATCAGAGTACATGGCGTTAATCGCACTGCCCGCCCAGCCCCCGATGGAAACTGACACATAAAAAAGCCACAGTCGATCATCAGGTGCCAGCGCAATAACCGGATTACCCAACTTGCGTATGTGCCTTTGAATAGCAGTGCTAGTCGACTCCCGTGTGGCGAGTATCAGCTCCGGCCCCCACTCACCCGCGATTGCGTCGTAACGCGACGCTCTGATTTGGACATCGGCTGCGCCTTCTCGCGAGCCAGCAAACCAGACAGACATCAACGCGCCTGAAGGTAACGACGTCACCGACGACGCGTGCACAAACTCGTCAAGATCCGACGAAGCGAAACGGCTACGATAAAAGGGTGCCTGTACATCAACAGCAGTCCCCTTTTCTGACGGTAAGGCCATCGCAAAACCAGGGACAGACCGACTGGGATGAAGCCACCAAGCGGAGCCAAAAATGGCAAAGACCACAAGTACAGTCAAGCACTTGCTCAACAAACTAAACGTATGCGCACGCATTGAAGAAGCCATGTTCGAAGAAGAATTCCGTACATCCCTGTGATACAAGACGCACCAGAAACAACCCTCAATAACGAGAGGCTGGGTCAACAGTCGTGGGTAGCTGGATTGTTATTAGCGTCCAACTCGGCTCTATAAGACCGGCGGGTAGCGCCAGAGAACAGGTACGGCCGACATCAGGATCATGTTCGAACAACATCACGCGTGCAACTGAGCAGGTTACAGCCTGAAGCTGGCCACAGCGCTCACTCACGCCGGATAATTCACCTGCGACGCCTCTAGAATAGTATATACAGACCAAACAAGAGCTTTCAGCGGTAAACATCCACGCAACATTTAGTCAACAGTTCGCTGCGTACTGATACCTGTTAGGGAGCGAGCACAGGCCTAAGGACCGGCGTCAGAGGATAGCCTGGCTGACGGGAATGATAACTATAGAATCCTGCAAAGGGGGCAATGGCGTCCCGCTAGCCCGCTTTGCGAATCTGGTAGTGATACACCCCGGCTATCTCACTCTGCTCGATCAGCTCATGCCCAAGAAAGGCACAAAATTTGGGAATATCACGCTGGGTTGACGGGTCCGTCGCCAGCACCTGCAACAACTCGCCCACGGCTATATCGCGAATGGCATTGTGCAGCATCATCACCGGCTCCGGGCACATTAGCCCTTGGGTATCCAGTACGGCTGGGGTGGTCTGTTCAGTCATGATCAAGGCCCGGTTGAGAAAAAACGATTATCCAGAATTCAGTTGGCGCTTGCCAGACGCGCGCGCAAAGCCAACACTTAGAGATGATAAACCAACACCCGCCACAGTAAGGGATGATGAATGATCAAAGTGTTGATTGAACGTGTCATTGCAGAAGGACTGGAAAAACCCTATGAAGAGGTTGCCCGCAAGGTATTGGCAGCGGCGATCCAGTCACCCGGCTTTATCTCCGGCGAATCGTTTCGTGACCTGGAGCAACCCAACCATCGCATCATTACCGTGACCTGGCAGAACCGCCACTCATGGGAACGTTGGGAAAACTCCGAAGCGCGCCGCGACAGTATCGGCGCGTTCGCTCCCATCCTGCTGGAAGAAGAGCGGATCACGCTACTCGAACCGCTCTAGCAACTATTTAGCCCCAACCAGCGTCAGTAGCCACGTGGTGCAGCACGCACGTGGCAGGTGACCTCTTCACGGTCGGAATACAGCTGCTTGCAGGATATTTCTGCCTTGATGCCCGCCTCATCCAGCGCATCCTGGATGTGCTCCAAGCATTGCATGGTTTCCTGATAGCGGCGTTTCATCGGCAGTTTGAAGTTGATGATGACTTCGCGGCACAGGCGTTGGCCAATCCACTTGGATACCAGCGCGCTGCTGCGGGCGGGCTTGTCGACAATATCGCAGACCATCCAGTCGACCATATACTTGGGCTTGTACATATAGCCGTCGGCTTGAATGTGCTCAACCTGTCCGCTATCCATCAGCTTGCGATCCATGGGGCCGTTATCAACGGCGATCACGTTCATCAAACGGTTGACCAACTGCCAGGTCCAACCACCGGGCGCAGCGCCCAGGTCAACCGCTGTCATGCCGGCCTTCAGGCGGCTATCCCAATCGTCACGCGGAATGAAGTGATGCCAGGCCTCTTCCAGCTTGAGCGTCGAGCGACTGGGGGCATCCTTGGGTACGCGAAAACGGGGAATCCCCATTGGCCAAGGCGCCGCATTATCCGCCCAAGACCAACCCACAAAAATGCGCTGCCCGCTCTCAAAGCACAGGTGCAGGCGCGGCAGGTCAGTCTTGTTGGGACGCACAAAGCGAGTCTTGGTTAGCGAGCGCTCAAGTGGCGCGCGCAACTTTTTAGTCAAAGCCGCAAGCGCCTTGCCGTCGTTGGTGTCGGCGGTCTCCAGCCACAACTCTGAGGCAATCGGGCCCTGCGCGCAGGCGGTAATGATCGGGGTGATGCGATCCTCGGGATCGACATCCAGCCAGCTGCCCACTGCCCACTGACGGGCGAAAATAAGATGACTGAAGCGAATGGCGCGCATCAGTTGCTCGGCATCCCCCGCCTCCGGGCAGACGAAGCGCACCAGGGCGGCACCATTCTGCGCTATGGGATAACCGGCAATACCCTGCTCGGCTGCCAGCTCCTGCATTTCTGCAGCGGCTTCCCCTTCAAAACCTGGACGACAATGTAGCAACAATTCCTGCATGACCCGCTCCCGCTCGATGACCGGCCGCTACTCTACAGGGTGCGCGGGAAGGGTTGAAGCATCCCAAGGCAGATCCTGTCGATTTTGTGGTACTGCTCGCCCGTAGGCTCATCATGATTATGAGCGCTACTAATGATCACATGTAAAAAAGTTCACTTTTTCTCAATCACCACAGATGCCTAAAATGCCCATCTTTCTTAGCCACAGACAAGACCTCTGAGCTTTATTGCCCGTGAAGCTGCAAAGCAGAGTCAGGGATCACCTCAGGTATCAGGACAACAGATCGCGATGAATACAGAATTTACATTTACCATTAAAAGCACTTTATTCGACGAGAGTTACCAGCCCGCCGACGATACGCGCATCACTACCAACTTCGCCAACCTGGCCAGAGGGGCAAGCCGCCAGCAGAATCTGCGCAACACGCTCGCCATGATCAACAACCGTTTTAATGCATTGGCGCAGTGGGATAACCCCAAGGGCGATCGTTACGCGGTGGAACTTGAGATTATTTCTGTCGAAATGGCTATCAATGCGCAAGACGAGGGCGTTAACTTTCCTGCAATAGAGATACTGAAAACCCACATTATTGACAGAAAAACCGACAAACGCTTTGAAGGCATCGTCGGCAACAACTTTTCCTCTTACGTGCGGGACTACGATTTCAGTGTACTGCTACTTGAGCACAACAAAGAGCAAACCGCGTTCAGCGTGCCCGAAAACTTTGGGGACCTGCACGGCAAGCTTTTCAAGCATTTCGTCAATTCAAGCGCCTACAAGCAGCACTTCAGCAAGCCGCCGGTTATCTGTCTCAGCGTCTCGGACAACAAGATATACCAACGCACGGAAAACCAGCATCCGATTCTGGGCTTCGAATACCAGCCCAATGAATCGTCGCTGACGGAGCTGTACTTCCAGAAAATGGGCCTGCAGGTTCGCTACTTCATGCCGCCAAATAGCGCTGCCCCGTTGGCATTTTATTACGTCGGCGACCTGCTCAACGATTATACCGGCCTCGAACTAATCAGCACTATCAGCACGATGGAGACCTTCCAAAAGATCTATCGCCCCGAAATTTACAACGCGAACGCGGCGGCGGGACAACACTACCAACCCAACCTGAAGAATCAGGATCACTCGCTCACTCAAATCGTTTATGACCGTCAGGAACGCGGCCAACTGGCAATTGAGCAGGGTCGTTTTGCGCAAGAGCATTTTATCAAGCCATACCAACGCGTTCTTGAGCAATGGTCTGCCAGCCACGTTAACTAACTCAGATAAGAGCCCATTTCTTATGAAAAAATTACTCCCTACCTCGACCGCTGGCAGCTTGCCCAAACCGGCCTGGCTGGCACAACCCGAGACACTTTGGTCACCCTGGAAATTACAAGATCAGGAATTGATCGAGGGTAAACAGGATGCATTGCGCATCTCGTTGCAGGAACAGCTACAGGCCGGCATCGACATCGTCAGCGATGGCGAGCAAACGCGACAGCACTTTGTCACGACCTTTATTGAACATCTCGACGGTGTTGATTTCGAGAAGCGTGAGACGGTCAGAATTCGTGATCGCTATGATGCCAGCGTACCCACGGTGGTGGGTGCTGTCGCTCGGCAAAAGCCCGTTTTTGTGGAGGACGCCAGGTTTCTGCGTGCGCAAACCAGTCAGCCCATCAAGTGGGCTCTGCCAGGCCCCATGACGATGATCGACACGCTGTTCGACGCCCACTATAAAAGCCGCGAGAAACTGGCCTGGGAGTTTGCCAAGATCCTCAATCAGGAAGCCAGAGAACTGGAAGCTGCTGGTGTGGATATCATCCAGTTTGATGAACCCGCCTTTAACGTGTTCTTTGATGAGGTAAACGATTGGGGCATCGCCACCCTGGAAAGAGCCATCGAAGGCCTCAAGTGCGAAACCGCCGTACATATCTGTTACGGCTACGGTATCAAAGCCAATACTGACTGGAAAAAGACGCTGGGCTCCGAGTGGCGCCAATACGAAGAAGCCTTCCCTAAACTGCAAAAGTCCAATATCGACCTGATCTCACTGGAATGTCATAACTCCCAAGTGCCGATGGATCTCCTCGAGCTCATTCGAGGTAAAAAAGTGATGGTAGGTGCCATTGATGTGGCAACGGACATTATCGAGACACCAGAGCAAGTCGCCAGTACGCTGCGAAAAGCACTTCAATTTGTAGATGCAGACAAGCTCTACCCCTGCACTAATTGCGGCATGGCACCTTTATCTCGCTCAGTCGCAAGGGGCAAGCTGAATGCGCTAAGTGCAGGCGCCGAGATCATACGAAAGGAACTCGTGAACCAGCCCAGTTAGCATCGCAAGTGATGAATTGGGGGGCTGTCTGAGACTAGTGTGCCTGACCAGGCTGAAGTGGTCGATATAAGCGCACTGTGTCAGCCCCCGACACATTTGAACCGAGCCGAGCATTGAGGAACTGGCTATGTCATTACCCACTACCGCTATCGAACCTATAAGCTTTCGCGAAGCGCTTGGGCACTATGCGTCCGGTATCACGGTGATCACATCAGAAGCGGATCACGAGCCGCTTGGTTTTACCTGCCAATCGTTCTATAGCGTTTCGATGAACCCGCCGTTGGTGTCATTCAGCGTCATGGCCAATTCGCGAAGCTACCCGCACATTCGTCAGGCAGGCCGATTTGCGGTGAACATACTGTCAGGTAAGCAAGCCGGGATTTCCAATCAGTTTGCCAAACAGGGCTCGGACAAGTGGCGCGGCGTCAAGTGGCAGTCATCACCGCTGGGCAACCCGATCATTGAGGGCAGCCTGCACTGGCTTGATTGCGAGGTTCACGCTGAATACACCGCCGGTGATCATCTGATCGTGATCGGCGAAGTCAAAGCCTGCAAACTGCAGCACACTGCGGCCGCGCAACCCTTGCTGTATTTCAAGGGACGATACTGCAGCCTTACTGAGCCTGCTGCTGTTTGAGCATCGAGAGGCGCAGCTCTATATCCTTTCAATCGGTCGAGCGATTTGCGATGAGGATGTCGGATTTGTGATTGAATAACGCTCACATGTGCCATGTTATAGTTCGCTTTCATTCATACACTCGGTCTCGCCATGCTCGAACTCCGCCATCTGCGCACCCTCATTACCCTGCGTGACGCCGAAAGCCTGGTCGAGGCTGCTGAGCGTTTGCACCTGACCCAGTCGGCCCTGTCACATCAGCTGAAGGACCTGGAAGAGAAGCTCCGTCTGAGCCTATTTGTGCGCAAAAGCAAGCCGGTACGCTTTACCAGCGCTGGCCTGCGTCTGCTGCGTCTCGCGGAAAGCGTACTGCCGCAGATGCGCCAGGCGGAACGTGATATCCAGCGCCTCGCCGGCGGACAAGCCGGACGCCTGCATATGGCGATTGAGTGCCATAGCTGCTTTCAGTGGTTAATGCCGACCATCGATCAATTCCGCAACGCCTGGCCTGACGTGGAGGTGGACTTTGCCTCCGGCTTTTTCTTCGCCCCGCTACCCGCATTGGCGCGCGGCGATCTGGACCTGGTGGTCACCTCAGACCCGCTGGACATCCCCGGCATCAGCTACGTACCGCTGTTCACCTACGAAGCATTACTGGCAGTCAGCAATCAGCATCCGCTGGCGGCGCAAAGTCATGTTCGCCCGGAGGATCTAGCCCGCGAAACCCTGATCAGCTATCCGGTCGATCGTGAACGGCTGGATATCTTCAAGCAGTTTCTCGACCCCGCCGGCATAGAGCCGGCGACGCTACGCACCGCCGAGATGACCGTGATGATGATGCAGTTGGTCGCGTCCGGCCGCGGCGTCTGCTGCCTGCCCAACTGGGCAATGGCCGAGTATCTGCACAAGGGGTACGTCAGTGCCCGTAAGCTAGGCCCGGATGGATTATTTGGTACGCTATACGCGGCAGTGCGGGAGGATATGCTGGAGATGTCTTACCTGCAGGATTTCTTGCTGACGGCGAAGGATACGTCCTTTGCGACGCTTGAGGGGGTGAGTGCCAAGCGGAGCGATTGAGCGCTTCGTGCGCGAACGTTCGTTGGGCGGGTAACGCCAGAGACTTACCACCAGGGTGGATGGCTTCGGCCATCCGCCCTACAGTTTTAGCGGTCTTCAAGCTTGGTGTGTAGCTCACTATCGCTTTCGCCTCTAGGCGAGTCAGGGGGAGATGCTTGCCCATCTCCCCCTAACAACCCCCTCGGGCACCCAGCTGTGCGGCCCTTCGGGTTCGCTGCGTTGCTCAAGCTGCCGGGGGCGCTTGCAAACTCGGCGCTGCGCACCTCAGACACCGCAAGCGCCTTTTTCCCGACAGCTCTGCGCTACTCACCCGCGCAGATGGGGCTTGAGTCCGTGTCGTTACTTGTCTCTGCGTTACCTGTCCAAGTAACTAAACCCGAAAAACACGCCGCTCTGCAGCCATCAATCCCCTCCCAAGCTGTCGAGTAACGCAGAGAAGCCGCAGGCCAGCTTGGTGGCCCAAGCTGGTCGCGTGGATTTTTTTTGGTTACTTTTGTTTGGCCAAGCAAACAAAAATAACTCGCCGGCAAAGGCGAAAGGCAACCGAGACGAAAGCTCAGAAAGTAGCTTTGAATACCCATTCTCGAAGTACTGAAGCTCACCTCTAAAAGGTCAAACCAAAAAAAACCGCCAAACTTGGCGGTTTTTTTATAGATAACGCGCAGTTAAATCAAACACTTAGCCGCACTTGCTATCACCACAACTCAAACAGGTCAAACAGCCATCCATCTGCACTGCAGCCTTGGTATGACACTTACCACACATCTGCGCACCCGCTGGGTAGGCAGAGGCGCTGTCATCACATTCCGCCTCATCCGAGCTTTGCGGTTTCAAGCTGTTGAACTCGGCGCGTTTCTGCTCAAGGTAGGCAAGCTGGTGCTCATCCATCTCGTCTTTGAGCATACCGATGCGCTTGAGATGCTGATCCAGTACGTCGCCAATCTCGGCGACCAGTGATGGCATCCAGCGACCACCGCGCTTCATGTAACCGCCCTTCGGGTCGAAGACGCTGCGTAGCTCTTCTACCAGGAAAGTGCAGTCACCCCCCTTACGGAATACGGCGGAAATAATCAGCGTGAGAGCTGAAATCCACTGGTAGTGCTCCATGTTCTTCGAGTTGATGAAGATCTCAAACGGACGGCGGGTCTCATGATCGCTGCCGTGATTGAGCACTACGTCGTTGATGGTGACGTAGATCGCATGTTCGGATGTAGGCGTCTTGATCTTGTAGGTGGAGCCTTCAAGAAACTCGGGACGCTTGAGCTTTTCGTGCATTTCTTCGATCGCTGGAGCGACGCTTTGAGCTTCAGGCGCCTTCGCCGGTTCGTCGGCTTTCACTACAGAGTAGTCGACAATCTTACTGTTGATCTTCAGTGCCATGTAACGCTTTCCTCGCTGCGCAAAGGCGCAGCTATCAATTCTTGGTGTTCGGTGCGTACGCGCAGCCTATCAAAACTTACCGTAGTAGCCTTCTTTCAAGGCATCGTACAGGTTAGCCGCCGAGTGCAACTCGCCATCGTACTCGATTTCATCGCCGCCCTTGGCTTCGATAAAGCTGCCATCTTCCAGCTTGAAGCGGTAGGTAGTGTTAGCCAGATCCTGCTCCTTGACGAGCACGCCCTGGAACGCCTCGGGGTTGAAGCGGAAGGTAGTGCAGCCCTTCAAGCCCTTGTGGAAGGCGTACAGATAAATGTCTTTGAAGTCTTCATAGGCGTAGTCAGTCGGCACGTTGGCGGTTTTTGAGATCGATGAGTCGATCCATTTCTGCGCCGCTGCCTGCACATCCACATGCTCGGTCGGACTAACATCGTCCGCAGCGATGAAATACTCGGGTAGGTTACGTGTACCCGCTTCCATACTTGGCAGCGCGTCCTGATTGATAAAGTGACGGTAAGCCAGCAACTCGAAGCTGAATACATCGACCTTCTCTTTCGATTTCTTCCCGGCGCGAATCACATTACGGAAGTAGTGGTGCGCAAAGCTGGGTTCAATACCGTTGGACGCATTATTGGCCAACGACAATGAAATAGTGCCCGTAGGTGCGATTGAGCTGTGATGCGTAAAACGACCACCTTTCTCAGCCAAGGCTGCGGCCAGCTTGGCATCTTCGGCACCGACCTGCTGCATGTAACGGCTGTATTTGGCCCACAGTACCTTACCCAGCACTACGTCACCCGCCTTGATACCGTCCTTGCGCATCTCTGGACGCTTGGCCAGCATGGCCTCGGTCACGGTGAACTCTTCGTCCATGATCGGCGCTGCGCCCTTCTCTTCAGCCAGCTCCAGCGCGGTGCGCCAGCCCTGCATGGCCATTTCCTTGGAGACCTCTTCGGTGAATACCAGCGACTTTTCTTCACCGTACTTCATGCACAGCATGGTCATGGCTGACCCTAAACCCAGGAAGCCCATGCCATGGCGGCGCTTGCGATAAATCTCGTTACGCTGCTCTTCCAGTGGCAGGCCATTGATCTCCACCACGTTATCCAGCATACGGGTGAAAATGGCGACCACGCGGCGATACTCATCCCAGTCAAAACGTGCTTTCTCAGTGAAAGGATCGCGCACGAACAGGGTCAGGTTGATAGAACCGAGCAGACAGGCACCGTAAGGCGGCAAAGGTTGCTCACCACAGGGGTTGGTTGCGCGAATCTCTTCACAGAACCAGTTGTTGTTCATCTGGTTCACGCGGTCGATAAGGATAAAACCCGGCTCAGCAAAGTCATAGGTGGACGCCATGATCATGTCCCAGATCCGCCGCGCCTTGATGACACGGAAGATACGGCAGGCCACCAGGCCATCGGCACGGGTGACGTAACGCTCGCTTTCCGGCCATTCGCGCCAGATAACCTGCTCAGGATCATCAACATTGATGCCATCGGCCAACACTTCTGCCGCATTCAGCGGGAAAGCCAGTTTCCAGTCGCTGTCGGTCTCGACCGCTTTCATGAACTCTTCGGTAATCAGCAGCGACAGGTTGAACTGACGCAGACGACCACCCTCGCGCTTGGCACGGATAAAGTCCATGACATCAGGGTGGCCCACATCAAAGGTCGCCATCTGGGCGCCACGACGGCCACCGGCAGAGGATACGGTGAAACACATCTTGTCGTAGATATCCATAAAGGACAGTGGCCCGGAGGTGTAAGCGCCAGCACCGGATACGTAGGCACCTTTAGGCCGCAGCGTAGAGAACTCATAACCAATACCACAGCCGGCTTTAAGCGTCAGACCCGCTTCGTGCAATTTGGACAGGATGTCGTCCATTGAATCGCCGATGGTGGCCGATACCGTGCAGTTAATGGTCGAGGTTGCGGGCTTGTGCTCGAGCGCGCCCGCATTGGATGTGATGCGGCCCGCCGGGATGGCGCCGTGACGCAGGGCCCAGAGAAACTTTTCATTCCACTCTTCGCGTAATTCGGGGGATTCCACATCAGATAAGGCACGGGCAACGCGCTGATAGGTATCGTCGACCACACCATCGATAGCAACGCCATCTTTAGTTTCGAGTCGGTACTTGGTATCCCAGATATCCTCTGAAGCGGGCTGCATCGGGATGCTGGTAACCACATTGCGCAGCTGCTGTACCTTGGCTGTCTGACTCATTAACTTCTCCTGAAACACTCGACCGAACACGCTAAAGGCATTGACTTTAAGGCTATTGACCTTTAAGCGCGACCTCACGAAAGAAACACTAGCTATTGTGCATTTGGGGAATGCTAGACCTACATATGGTAAACATCAACCGTAAAAACCGGCTGATTTCAGCATTTTTTGATTGACTTTAAAGCAGATTAAAGCAGTTACCAGAGACAACTAAGAGCGCGCCCAGCAATGACGCGGGGCGCTGGGTTAAACCGCTACTTAGCACCGTCTATCGGGAAAAATTCTCCGTTACTCCAGACGCCCAAACGCGCCTGACCATCCATGCTGTGTTCAACCGCACGCTCAGCCAATTCGTAGAACAAATTACGGCTGATCAGCGCTTCCAGATTATCGCGCAGCAGCACGTAGGGCGAGGGTTCCTGGGTTTGCTTGTCGACTTCAACGCGAATGGGGTGCTCGGAGTCTACCGTCACCTCATCTTCAAGGTTGGTGGTAAAGACAAGAGACTGGTTTTCGCCCTCACCCTCCACTTGCAGTCGAGTCGCCACAAAGGGCACATCATCTACTTTGATCGCCCAGCGCTCGACCGGCGTAACCAGGTAATAACGGCCGTCCTCATCAAAGCGAAGAATGCTGGCAAACAGCTGTGCCAGGGCCTTGCGCTCAATCGGGTCACCTTCGTGGTACCAGGTTCCATCGCGGGTGATGTGCATATCCATCTCACCGCTGAGCTCTGGATTCCAAAGGTGCACCGGTGAGGGCTCACGGCGCTGCAAGGCGCCGCGCTGGGGAATACTGTCGAGCAGGGATTGCGCCGGCAAAGGACGATTAGCCATATCAATCACTCCTTGAGAAAGTAAAACGGATAGACAGCGCAAAAGCGCTGCCAGTTCACCAGATCAGGTGAAACTCAATGCCGCCCCAAGAGCTGCAATGTGTAATCGCGCAGGGGCGGACGCAGCAAATCTTGCGGGCTGGCTTTATAGAACTGGACAAACCCGCCGCGGGTTTTGATGCTGGCAAAATCAACCAGATGACGAGTGCCCACTTCCATAAGGATCAAATGCAACACACCGCGGTCGACGCCCAGGTCCTCCCAACGCCCCGATTCTTCCCATTGCTCAGGACTGCCAATAGCGTCTTCAGCGGATGCAAAACGTGTGTAGAGCAAATAGTCATATTGATAGCTGCGCGCTTCCGCCAGGGCTTCTTCCAAACCAAGCGGCTGTTCGGCTCGGCGCACAATAGGAAATACTTCAACCGCGGCGGCAAACGCTTCTTCAGCGACCACGTTGGGTCTGGCGTAGGGATCACCAATCGGCAGGAAGTGCCCCTGGGCAATGTACAATTTGGAATCGGACTGCAACGTCCAGGTGCTGCTGCGCTTGATCTCATAGTGATCAATCACCCCCACATCACCCAGGTAATAACCTGCTTGCCGGGTCATCTCGGAAGGTTTCATGCAGCCTGTAAGCAATACCAGCATTAGAGCCAAGCCCAAACGCATCATGCACCTTCTCCTCAATACCATGACCAGATGGGTTATAACCCGCGCATCCACTCGGGACGAAGCTGCGCGCGCTCAGGACGGACTATCGCCTCTTCTATCTGCGCCAGCAGGCGCGCCTTGTCTTCACCGAGCACGCCTTTGAGCACCAGCGCGTTGGAGGCATGGTCGCTGCGAAAGACGCTATTGTCCAGCGTCAAGGCACTGACAAACTGCTGCAGCTCATTGAACAAGGCCGCTTGGTCCAGCTCCTCAAAATCCGGGTATTGTGCCTTGAAGCGCTCCAGACCCTGCGGAAAGTTCACTACCAGCGTAGACACAAACTCTGGCTGCGTCAGGTTCATCAGCTTCGCCGAGTTGGCAGCATGCTGAGCGCTCAACGCCTTGCCACCCAGCCCGTTGAGGATCATCACCGAGCGTTGCAGGCCCGCCTCACGCGCCTTGTTCAATGCATCGGCGGTAGAGGCAAAGGTTTCCCCCTTATTTACTCGCGCCAGCACCTCGTCATCGCCCGATTCGGCGCCAACATAGAGCATCTGCAAACCTGCTTCCCTGAGCTCAGATAGCTCTTCAACACTCTTGCGTTTGATATTGCGTGGCAAGCAGTAAGAGGTTACTCGTTCAACACTGGGGATGTTTTCGCGAATAGCTTCGAGGATGCGCAACAGTCGGCGAGTGGGCAGCACCATGGCATCGCCATCAGCAAGGAAGATGCGCTGCACTATATAGCTGTCGCCCACCCGGCGAATCTCATCCAGCACCTCGGCTTCATCACGGGCACGGAATTTCTTTTGTGGTGCGGTGTACATCTCGCAGAAGGTGCACTTGTTCCAGGAACAGCCATTGGTTACCGGTAGAATTAGCGAATGCGCCTCACTGGGCGGCCGAAAGACGGGCTCGATATAGCTGACAGGAAAATCCTGTTCAGGGGGCATGGCGACACTCCACTGGTTACTAGCGGGCCTGGGCCCGACATTGAATGATTGCTAGGCAGGGGGGTTAAACCCAAGACATCAGCTTGATCATAATCTCAATCAAACCGGAAAGCTTAAGCAAATAACATCAGAAAACCAATCCCCTGTACGGGTTTGGAATCTGTCGACCGCATCACATATAGTCCTCGCAGCGGCTGAACACATATGAATTATGTCTCACCACTTGGAAACAAGCTCAATAAAAATAACAGTCACTGCGCAACGGAAATAACAATAATGAAAAATATCACGCTCCCGCACAGACGCGGATTTCTGCTCAAACCCCTTGTCTCTGCCCTCCTCGCCATCAGCCTGGCGGGCTGCTTAAGTGGCGGTGGTGGCGGTAGCGATGACGCCCCGGCACAAGCCGCTGTCAGCGCTGTCAGCACCACTGAGGGTGACCTCAAAGGCATATCCATGAATGGTATGCGCGTATTCCGTGGCATCCCCTACGCCCAACCACCGGTGGGTGAATTGCGCTTTGCGCCTCCAGAACCATTAGCGCAGCGCGATGAAACACTGCAGCTAAGCGCCGAGTTCGGTAGCAGCTGTGTGCAAGTAGACCTTGCTACCAGCAGCGTAGCGGGCAATGAGGACTGCCTTTACCTTAACGTCTACACACCTGAATCAGGCGAAGACTTGCCGGTGATGGTCTGGATTCATGGCGGCGCTTTTGTATTTGGTAACGGCGGCGGCGAGTACGATCCAACCAGGCTGGTAGCACAGGATGTGATAGTGGTAACCCTGAATTACCGTCTTGGCTTGCTGGGCTTTCTTGCGCACCCCAGCCTCGCATCGGACGGCGGCAACTTTGGTTTGATGGACCAGCAACAGGCACTACGCTGGATCAAAGCAAACATTGCTGCGTTTGGCGGCGATCCTGACAATGTTACGGTGTTTGGTGAGTCTGCCGGCGGCCACAGCGTAATGAGCCATATCGTCTCCCCGCGCGCCAAAGCTGAAAATCTGTTCCAGCGTGCCATTGTGCAAAGCGGTTCCTATGCTCCCTTTCAATCCAGCAAAGCAGTCGCTCAAGCAGCCGGCCAGAACGTTGCAACCTCGCTGGGCTGCGGTAACAGTCAAACAGCGGAAAACTGTCTTCGCGACTTACCTGCCACCCAGTTCCTGACAGTCCAGGGCTCGCAGGTCATTCCGAATTCAGATGCGGCAACAGACTTGCTGCCCAGGACCATCCAGACAGCGCTGAACGATGGCGACTTCAATACTGATCTGGACATCATGATTGGCAGCAATCAGGACGAAGGCACCCTGTTTGTCGCCCTGGATGAGCTGACCGAGGGAAGCTCGCTCGACGCCCTGGGAGAGGCTGAATACCGTTCTCGCGTAGCCGACCTATTCGCTGGCTCAGGCCTGGATGCCGATCAAATAGCGACAGACTACCTAGGCTATACCCCAGTTGGTGCCAACCAGCTGTCTTTGGCACTATCAGCCATCTGGACTGACTCCAACTTTGCCTGCAACGCCTACGCACAAGCTGGCACCTTTTCTACCGCCAACATGAATACCTATCAGTATTGGTTTCGTGATGAAGACGCGCCCTGGACACTGGTGCCTTCCGCCAGCTTTCCGTTGGGGGCTACGCATGCGAGTGAGATCCCTTATGTGCTCTACCCAGAGAGCCTGATGAGATCGCGTTACACCGGCACGGAAGTAGATGTGGACAGACTGGCTAGCCAGATGGTTGGCTATTGGAGCCAGTTTGCCAAAGACGGAGACCCCAACAGTACCGACGGTGTTGACCCTAATTGGGCACAGGCATCAGGAGGGATAGTGAACACGCTGGATACTCCGACCACCGCTGACGGCTCGGTACTAAACTTCCTCGGCTATCATCGCTGCAGCTACTGGGCCAGCCCACCGCTGGATAACTAAACACGAAGTCTGATCACCTGCCACAGCTCGGCTACTCGACGGGCTGTGGCAGGTCTTCCTGCTCCTGCGGCAGCACCGCTAGAAAGTTATCCCGCGCTACCTTATGGGCAACATCCTCCGGCAAGGCATCAAGAAACACATCAAAGCCATGCATGTACTTGCTGACACTATCAAAGTGCCCTACTACGTCGGACCCCAACATAAAGCGATCGGGATAATCCTCGACCAACTGCACCCACTCCGGATTGGGATTACCCTCGCTATCAACCAGGTAGGGCTCGCGCACGGTCCAGGATAAATCGATATACAGGTTGGGATAAGCCTTGAGCATGCGCTGCAGCGTAGGCAGCAGGAACTCCAACTTGGTCTGGTGGCGATGGACTTCCATACTGGTCCCGGCATGCGCCCAAATAAAGCGCACTCGCGGGTGATTGCGCAGTGGTTCTTCTATTTCCTGCAGATAGAGCGGGTTGCGCTCACGCTGGGAGGTAATATTGCTGTGCACCATCACCGGCAGATCGTATTCCGCAGCCAGCGTATAGACCCGATCCATAGCGTCGCTATTGGCCCGCGGTGGTTCGCCATGAATCAGTGCCGTCAGATCATCGTGTCGGGTGAAGACTTCACCAATGCCCTGCCAGAGCCCCGGATAAAGCGCCAACATACGCCGAATGTGGGCGTCGGAGTTTTTATCGTTTGGATTGAAACCTGACAGAAACGGATGGAACCGACTTTTTTGCTCGGTTGGCAAGTTTTGGTAGGCGTCGGCCACCAACAGGTCAGTGGCGCTAAACCAGTAGGCGCTGCCATCATCGCCAGCATAATAGCGCGGACGCTTGGGCTCGTTCTCACTCCACTTTTTAGCAACCGGAATACCAGAGAGCATCACGTGCTCCACGCCGCTTTCATCCATTTTGTCCAGCAACGCCTGCATACCTTCGGTTTCCTGGAAGAAATCGACGTAATGCAGGTGCGCGTCAGAGTAAACGTAATCGCGCGCGAGCAGCGGCATGGAAAGACAGCATGCCAGCAAACCGCAGGTAATACGTGAAGGGATCGATAAGATCAAAGGTCAGCTCCTTTATGGCCTGCCTCATAGACCACCCCACCTCTGCATGAGTTCAGTTAACTCAAATTTCCGATTGGGATGCTGAATCAGCGATCTCTGACTCCTTTTTGCGCTTGGAGCGATTACCCATGCGCACACCGATATCCATCAAGAACTGCATGTAGGCTTCCTGGTCCTTGATCACGTCTTTCCAGAAGGGTGAGTGATACATGGCCATGGCACCGTGTACCAGCGCCCACGCGGCGGAGTAATGAAAGTAGGCCGGCACATCTTCCAGCTTGCCATCGTCGATGCGGGTCTGAATAACACCCGTCAGGTGATTAAAGTTAGAACCACGAATGGCATGCAGCTCTTCGACCATGACAGGCAATTGATTGGCCTTGACCACTTTCTCTTCGAGCCGGTCAAACAGGCGATAACGCTCCGGATCACTCATACGGAACGCAAAATATTCGCGCGACAAGGCTTCCTGATTACGTTCGATATCCTTGGAATGCAGCAACTCTGCCAGATCACGCTCATAATCAAGCATCAGCCGCAGATAGATTTCCGCTTTGGATTTAAAGTGCTTGTAGATGGTCCCCTTACCGATCCCCACCTCGTCAGCGATCATCTCAACCGTGACACTGTCTTCCCCCTGCTCCAGAAACAGACGCAAGGCGCTATCCAGGATTTCCTGCTCCCGACGACGAAACTCGCGGACTTTACGTGATTCTTTCTGCATTGAGGCACCTGACAGTAAAACTAAAAGTGTTGCCCATTATGCCAAGCCGATGACCAGATGCCCATATTTGATTAAAAGCTGACTAATGGGTTCGCAGGCGTCGCAATTTGTCTGAAGATAGGCAGATATTGCATGCCTGCGTTGTACCGGTATCACTAGGGAAAATGTAGACGTCACTATTTTTTCCGCCAGATAGGCAAGTCACCGTGGCCTGCTTAAAACACAAGCACTATGCTGACTGCCAAAGGAGGACAGCATGACAACACCCTATGACTGGCAACACGAATTCCCGCTTGATCCTGACATCTGCTACCTGAACCATGCCGCAGTCGCTCCCTGGCCAAAGCGCGCAGCCGACGCCGTCAGCCGCTTCGCTCAGGAAAACGCGCGTCAGGGCGCACGCGACTATCCGCGCTGGGCCAAACAGGAAACACACCTGCGCCAACAGCTAAAGCAGCTGGTCAATGCGCCCTCTGTGGATGACATAGCGCTGGTCAAGAACACCTCGGAGGCGCTTTCCTTCGTTGCGCAAGGCATTAACTGGCAAGCCGGCGACGAGATAATCACCAGTGATCAGGAGTTTCCTTCCAACCGCATTCCCTGGGAGGCTTTGAGTTCACGCGGCGTTAACGTGCGTCAGATATCACTGCAGGGTGACGATCCCGAGCAGGCGCTCATCGATGCTATGAATGAGAATACGCGACTGCTGACGATCAGCTCGGTGCAATACGCCAGCGGCTTGCGGATGGACCTGAAGCGGCTGGGCGCCGCCTGCCGCACCCGAAAAATACTGTTTTGCGTGGATGCTATTCAAACCATCGGCGCCCTGCCCTTTGATGTGCAAAGCATAGACTGTGACTTTGCCATGGCAGACGGCCACAAGTGGCTGCTGGGCCCTGAAGGCCTGGGCGTTTTTTATTGCCGAGAATCCGTTCGCGACCAGTTGCAGCTGACCCAGCACGGTTGGCATATGGTCGAGGCCATGGGTAACTACGATCTAAAGCAATGGCAGCCCGCCAGCTCGGCGCGGCGTTTTGAGGCGGGTAGTCCAAACACCCTCGCTCAGCACGCGCTGTCAGCAAGCCTTGAACTGCTGCTGGACACAGGAATGGACAGGGTCGGCGCACTGCTCCAGCAGCGCGTGGCCTATCTGATAACGGCCCTTCAGCAGACTCCCGGCGTTCGCCTGCTCAGTCCAGAAGCACCCGAGCGGCGTGCAGGGATAGTGACCTTTGCCATTGAGGGTGTTGATCACCCGCGCTTGCACCGCGAACTGATGCAATCGGGGATCATTTGCGCCCAGCGTGGCGGCGGGATTCGCTGGTCACCCCACTTTTACACGACCGAAGACACCCTGGATCAAGCCGTGAGCCAACTGCAATTGCTAATCAGCCAACAAGGGGATAACAGCGGTTCACGATAAAGCGGGGCGTACGTATTCCAAATCAGTTTATAAAAAAACGAGGGGATACTGGAAAGCCGGGGGATTTAAACAATACTCAAACTATCAGATACGGCATTCCCCCAAGTGCCTGTCTGAGCTGACAGGTTAGCTCCTGTCTCAGTATCACTCCTAATGGTCTTAACCCGAATTCTTCCCCCAGAATTCGGGTTTTTTTTATGCTTTGGAAGCAACAAGTCCCTGAGAGGAGTACTTTTAGACAGTAGTGAGCGGAAACAGACGATGAAAGTTATCGCCCGTTTGCTGCCACAGCGTATCGACAGACACCCCGCGCAGCTCAGCCAAAAAAGCAGCCACTTCACAAACGAACTGAGGCTCATTTGGCTTGCCACGATGCGGAATCGGCGCCAGATAAGGCGAGTCGGTTTCGACCAGCAGACGGTCGGCTGGCACCTGTCGAGCCACGTCGCGCAAGGCTTCCGCATTACGGAAGGTCACAATGCCCGACAACGAAATGTAGTAACCCATATCCAGGGCCGCACGGGCCATGTCCCAATCTTCAGTAAAACAGTGCAATACGCCGGCATTCGGCAGATCGGCTTCACGCAAGAGGGTCAGCGTATCCGCACGGGCAGCGCGGGTATGAATGACAACGGGCTTACCCGTAACCTTCGCCGCCTGCAGATGGACGGCAAACGACGCCTGCTGTTGCTCGGCCAACTCAGGCTCATAGTGGTAGTCCAACCCAGTCTCACCAATGGCCACGGTACGCGGATGGTCCAGCGCGGTCAGCAACCAGTCAAGATCGGTTTGGGTGCTGTCTTTTAGATCCAGCGGGTGCACACCCACACTGCAGAACACATCCGCATGCTGATCTGCCAGCGCCTGGACTACAGGCGCGTTGGTTGCATCCACGCCAATGCACAGGAACTTGCGTACGCCACGCGTGCGGGCGGCGTCCAGCGCAGCTTCGAGCGAGCCGTTATAGGGTGTGAGATCGAGTCGGTCTAGATGGCAATGCGAGTCAATGAGCATGGATTACATAGTGTGGGTAGGTCGGTCGGATTTGAGTGCGCCGGCAAGATAGGTTTCGATCTTGCTGCGCGCGGTGTTGTCCTGGTCACTGAACTGCACGCCAATACCGGCAGCACGGTTGCCCTGCGCGCCCTTGGGGGTGACCCAGATAACCTTGCCGGCGACCGGAATCTTCTCCGGTTCTTCCATCAGGTTAAGCAGCATGAAGACCTCATCACCCAGGCGATAGTTCTTGTTGGTCGGAATGAACAGACCGCCATGCTTTACAAATGGCATGTAAGCCGCATACAGCACCGACTTGTCCTTGATGGTCAAAGACAATATGCCGTTGCGCGGGCCTGGTGCCTTGGGATTGTTCATCGCTCTTTCCTTGTTAAAAGCGTATTACCACTATCAGGTTAACGTCTTTCCAGCAGGTTTTTCCACTGAACCAACGCCTTTTCCAGAAAGAGTACGCGATTCAGGTTGGCTTTGCTGGCAAAGAGTCGGCGATGCTCCAAGAGCCAGTCCTGCCAAGCCAATAACTTTGCCACATCCAGCTTCTTCGCCATGTAGCCCAGCACCTTGTCCATATCAGCGCTGACAGCTGCATCGCTGGCCTGCTGCTGCAATTTAAGCAGGTCCAGGGTCCAGGCACAAAACCAGTCGAGCAATAGCTCAATCGGCACCGGGTTCCACTGCTCGGCAAGCTTGGACGGAGCGGCCTGGCCTTTCAGCAGCGCTTTGATCCCCTCCACCACTTTCTCGCGCTGCGCGAGGGCATCTACCTGCGCCAGCGAGAGTGCACGCAAGGGCGCTCCGCCCGCCATCTGCAGCAGCAACGCGCAGTCGTCTGTGGAGCGATCCGGCAATTGCTCGGTTAACCATGCCGCGGCTTCGTCGGCACCTGGCAGATTAAGCGGCTGCACTCGACAGCGACTGCGAATAGTGGGTAACAACCGACTGGGCTGATCGCTCACCAATAGCAGATAGGTTTCTGCCGATGGTTCTTCCAGCGACTTGAGCAATGCGTTGGCCGCGTTCACATTCATCGCTTCAGCAGGTTGTAGCACGACCACTTTTCGCCCGCCCTGTTGTGACGTCTGGGAGATGAAGTCGACCAACTGGCGTACGGCATCCACCCGGATTGCCTTACCCTCTTCCTCTGGTTCCAGCATCAACAAGTCGGGATGACTACCCGCCAAGCGCAACTGGCAGCTGCGACATGCGTCACAGGCAACACCCGCGTCCGGCGTATCACACATCAGAAAGGCTGCGAAGGCACTGGCAAAACGTCGCTTACCGCAACCGGGCTGTCCAGTAAAAAGATACGCATGGGCAAAGTCCTGCTGCGCAGTTAAACGCTGCCAACCAGGCTGGTGCCAAGGCGCTGGCTTGCGGACTGGCTCAAGCATGCCAGCGCTCCAGTATCCAATTGATAGCCGGCTGCAGCTCGGCCTGAACGCCCTCAATTGAAGCACTGCCATCGATTACCCGGTAGCGCCCGGGCGCATCAGCAGCTCGGGCCAGGTAGGTCGTTCGCACAGCGTCAAAGAAGGCGCGCTCCTCCTGCTCAAATCGATCCAGCGCGCTACGCGCTTTTGCTCTGGCCAAGCCTACCTCAACCGGCACATCGAACAGCAGCGTAAGATCGGGGCGCAAGTCGCCCTGAACCCAGGTCTCCAGTGCAGCAATGCGCTGCATATCGATACCTCGTCCGCCGCCCTGATAAGCGTAGGTTGCATCAGTAAAACGGTCGCTAATAACAACCCGCCCTTGCGCTAGAGCCGGACGGATAACCTGGTTGAGATGCTGCGCGCGCGCTGCAAACATCAATAATAACTCGGCGTCACTGTTCATCTGCTCGCTGTGATTGGCCAGCAACAGGGTACGAATCTGCTCAGCGATCGGCGTACCGCCCGGCTCGCGCGTCAGCAGTGGGTCGCAACCAGCAGCTCGCAAACAATCGGCCAGATAGCGCAAGTTGGTCGATTTGCCTGCGCCCTCGGGGCCTTCGAACGTGATGAACAGTCCGCTCATTGGGCTATGTCCTGCCCTGCGGCTGCAGCCGGAGTAGAAGCCGGCGACGACCGATAATCCGAGCGACGGCTAAGCTGATACTGGCGAACCGCCCGGTTGTGTTCGACCAGACTGTTAGAGAACACATGGGAGCCGTCGCCTTTGGCAACAAAGTAGAGGCTCTTGCCTGGCTTGGGATTAACCGCTGCCTGCAGTGCTTCACGACCAGGCATGGCAATAGGGGTTGGCGGTAAACCATCAATCACATAAGTGTTGTAGGGCGTTGGCTGAGTGAGATGCCGACGCCTGATATTACCCTTGTAGTCGGCGCCGAGGCCGTAAATGACAGTAGGGTCGGTCTGCAGCTTCATGCCGATATTCATCCGACGGGTGAATACGCCGGCGATTTCAGGACGCTCACTCGGCACACCGGTTTCGCGTTCGACAATGGACGCCATGATCAGCGCCTCGTAGGGCGTATCAAAGGGCAAATCACTGGCCCGCTCTGCCCATGCTTCTGCCAGCTGCTGCTCCATAAGCTGGTAAGCACGCAATAGCAGATCACGGTCACTCATACCGAAGGTGTACTGATAGGTATCAGGGAAAAAACGGCCCTCAGGATGAATACCGGACAGGTCGAGCGCATCCATCACCTGAGCATCGCTCCACTCTTCCGGCAACGTCTGCTTCAGCCGCTCGGCCTGGCGCAGGGCACTGCGTACCTGGGCAAAGTTCCAACCCTCGACCAGCGTCAGGTGGCGCTGCAGCACGTCGCCTCGCTCCAGCAAGTGCAGCAGCTCGGCAGCGGTCATCTCCGGCTGCAGTGCGTACTCACCCACATGCAGCACAGCCCCTTCCATCTGCCATTGCCAGTAACGACGCAACCAGGCGCTGTCTTCGAGCACATGGTCGCGCTCGAGCTTGGCAAATATACCTGCGGGCGTACTACCTGGAGGCACTTCCAACGTAGTTGGTTCTTGCAGCTGTAGTGGCTGATGCAAGGCAGTTTGCAGCGTCAAGAACCCCCAGAGACCACCACCCAGGACCAACAAGGTAGATACAACCAAAAGAAATGCGATGATTTTGCCAAAAATTTTCACAAATAAACCTGTTTTGCCAAGGATTGCATCTGGCGGGTGAACGGACCGACCGGCCAATGCCGATCGCCCAACTGAATCACCGGCCAGACTCCGAATAAACTGTTACAGCACATCACTTCGTCGGCACTCAGCAACTCGTCATAACCGACTGTCCGGACCTGCACAAAGCCGCCCTCTTGCTGCACCCGCTCGATAAGCAGATCACGCATCACGCCCTGCACACCACACTGGCTAAGATCAGGCGTCACCCAAGCGCCAGCAATACGCATAAACAGATTGCTCATGGTGCACTCTATCGGCTGCCCCGTCAGGTCGCACACCAGGCCTTCTGCGTAATCACTGGACTGCCACTCACTGCGCGCAAGCACCTGCTCCAGGCGGTTCAAGTGCTTCAAACCGGCCAATAAGGGCTGGTGCCCCAAGCGCGTTTCGCAGGCAAACAGCCGAACACCCTGTTCAGCATGCTCAGCCGGGTATACAGCAGCATTAGAGCCAAAGAGAATACGAGTCGTTTCAGCGTTTGCGGGTATCGCATAACCGCGCTTACCGCTGCCTCGGGTAAGAATCAGCTTGATCAGCCCTTCACCTAGACGCCGGGCCAGCCTCTCAACGTCGATAGCCAGTTGCTCAGCGGGCAAGGTCAGACGCAGAGTACGGCAGCCACGCTCCAGACGTTGCAGGTGGCGCGACCACAAAGGTGCGCTACCACCTACCACCCGAATAGTCTCAAACAGACCATCGCCATAGGCCAGGCCACGATCACTCAGCGGCAAACAATCAGTCTCCTGACCGTTTAACAGAGTGAGCGTGACAGGCCCGGACATGGCGGCGTCTGTGCTCATTCGCAGCGGCGAAAGACCAGACTTCCGTTGGTACCACCAAAGCCAAACGAATTGGATAGCGTGACATTGAGAGGCCGCTGTTGCGCACTATGCGCAACGTAGTCGAGATCACAGCCCTCATCCGGGTTATCAAGGTTAATCGTCGGAGGAGCAACCTGATCACGCAACGCCAGCACGCTGAAAACCGCCTCAACCGCGCCGGCTGCGCCTAACAGGTGGCCCGTCATCGACTTGGTCGAACTGATAGCCAGCTTGTAGGCGTGTTCGCCAAACACGCTTTTTACTGCACGTGTCTCAGCTAAGTCGCCCGCAGAGGTAGAGGTGCCATGCGCATTGATGTAGTCAACCTCATCGGGATTGATGCCGGCATCCTTCAACGCATTAGCCATGCACTTGGCGCCACCGCGACCGTCTTCTGGCGGTGCCGTCATATGGTACGCGTCGCCACTCATGCCAAACCCAACCAGCTCGGCATAGATATTGGCGCCACGCGCCTTCGCGTGCTCGTACTCTTCGAGCACCATGGCACCGGCACCATCAGACAGGACAAAGCCGTCACGCTCGCGATCCCAGGGGCGGCTGGCCGCTTGCGGATCATCATTACGGGTCGTCATGGCGCGCGCAGCACTAAAGCCGCCCAAGCCAAGTCCACTGGTGGCCATTTCCGAACCACCCGCCACCATCATATCGGCCTCGCCATAGGCAATGTTACGCGCCGCCATGCCGATGCTGTGTGTGCCAGTGGTGCAGGCGGTCGTCATCGCATAGTTGGGCCCTTGCAGACCATATTGGATGGACAGATAGCCGGCAACCATATTGATGATCGACCCCGGCACAAAGAAAGGAGATATGCGGCGAGGACCACTATTGAGCAATTGCTCACAGTTCTTCTCGATATTGGTGAGACCACCGATACCAGAGCCCATGACCACACCAATACGATCCCGGTTCTCATCGGTAATCTCTATACCGGAGTCCTTGATCGATTGCGCACAGGCTGCCAAGCCGTACTGAATGAACAGGTCAAGCTTGCGCGCTTCTTTCGCCGCCATATAAAGCTCGACGTCAAAATCACGTATGGATCCGCCAATGCGCGTATTAAAAGCACTGACATCCATATGCTCAATAGTGGCAATCCCACTCTTGCCTGCCAAGGCGGCCTGCCAGCTGCTTTCAACCGTATTGCCCAACGGCGACAACATACCCAGACCGGTTACCACGACGCGTCTGCGCGACACAGCGAACTCCTTATTCAACTCTCTATAGCAACGAGCAAGGGCAACCCCCTGCCGCGAACCTGCCATATTGTCGGTGCAAACGCGCCGAGCAGCAAGAAGCTAAGCTAAAGGCTGCGTATCACCATAATTCGGACATACAAAAAAGCCGCAGATACTTGAGAGCACTGCGGCTTTTTTCGACCTTTCGGCAGACTTCGTGATTACTTCTGGTTCGAGTTCACGTAGTTGATTGCTTCCTGGACGGTGGTGATCTTCTCGGCTTCTTCATCCGGAATCTCAGTCTCGAATTCTTCTTCGAGAGCCATAACCAGCTCCACGGTGTCCAGGGAATCAGCGCCAAGATCTTCAACAAAAGAAGCGCTGTTGGTCACTTCTTCTTCTTTGACGCCGAGCTGTTCGGCTACGATTTTCTTGACGCGTTCTTCAATGGTACTCATACCTTGTTCTCACTCCTATGTGCAGTTCCGAGAAGCCGGACTGCGGGTAGTTTATAGAAACAAATCGCTTGGTTTCAAGCGTCAATCGCTTCTATCGTAACGGGTGCCAAGCCTTTGGAGCCTGTACCCAGCAAAAAATCATGCAAAAACATCATTGTAGCTCAGGTAAAAAAACACCTCAGCTCATGTACATACCGCCATTGACCGGCAAAGTTGCCCCGGTAATGTAGCCAGCAGACTCACTGGCAAGAAACCCTACAGCAGCAGCAATTTCCTCGGCCTGACCCAAACGGCCTAGCGGAATCTGCTCCAGCATCACGTCACGCTGGGTGTCATTAAGCGCACGCGTCATGTCTGTGTCAATAAAACCCGGTGCTACCGCGTTCACAGTAATGGCACGCGAGCCCACTTCTCGTGCCAGCGCACGGGTGAAACCTTCCATGCCAGCCTTGGCTGCAGCATAGTTGGATTGACCAGCATTACCCATACCACCCACCACAGAACTGATGTTGATGATACGCCCCCAACGGCCCTTGGTCATGCCTCGCAGCACTGCCTTGGACAAACGGTAAACCGACCCGAGGTTGGTGTTGAGCACATCATCCCATTCGTTCTCTTTCATGCGCATCAACAGATTATCGGCGGTGATGCCAGCATTATTGACCAGAATCGCCGGCGCACCGTAGGTCTCGGTAATGGCTGAAAGCACAGCTGCTACTGAGTCGGCATCGCGCACATCAAGCTTCATACCGGTACCCTTGTAGCCCGCCTCGGCGAGCTTGTCGGCAATCGCCTGCGCGCCCTGATCACTGGTAGCAGTGCCAACGACAATCGCGCCCTGGGCGGCGAGAGCATGGGCGATCGCCTGACCAATACCACGACTTGCACCGGTAACCAGCGCAACTTTTCCTTCAAGACTCATATTGAATTCCTTATGCGAATTGTTCGCTAAACGCAGCGAAGCTCGCGACGCTATCCAAACTGTGATTATTGACCGCCTTGCTGCAGCGTTTGTTCAATCCACCAAGCACTTTACCCGGGCCGCACTCAACCAAGTCGGTGACACCCTGCTCGGCCATGTAAATTACGGACTCGACCCAGCGCACTGGACTGTAAAGCTGCTCAACCAACAGCTGGCGCAAGTCCGCAACATCAGCAGCCGGACGCGCAGTCACATTCTGCACCAGGGTAATACCTGGCTTCTGCCACTGCAGCGCAGCAAAATCGACCGACAACTGTTCTGCAGCAGGCTGCATCAGGGCGCAATGCGAGGGAACACTGACCGGTAACGCGATAGCGCGCTTGGCACCAGCATCTTTACAGGCGTCAATTGCACGCGCCACGGCGTCAGTCTCACCGGCAATAACGACCTGACCAGGCGCGTTAAAATTAACCGCACTCACCACCTGCCCCTGGGAAGCCGCAGCACAAAGCTCGATGATCTGCTCATCCCCAAGCCCCAAGATAGCAGCCATCGCGCCCTGACCTTCAGGCACAGCCTGCTGCATCAACTGACCACGACGCTCTACCAGACGAACCGCATCCGCGAAGGAAAGCACCTCTGCCGCAACCAGCGCCGAGTATTCACCCAGGCTGTGCCCGGCAACGAAGGCGGGACGTACAGAGCTGCTTTGACACCACAGACGCCATAGCGCCACCGAGGCAGTCAGGATGGCGGGCTGGGTACGATCAGTACGATTCAAGTCAGCTTCCGGACCATTCTGACTTAGCGCCCAAAGATCATAACCAAGGGCATCAGACGCCTCAGCGAAGGTTTCCTTGATGACTGCGTGCTGCTCGGCTAGCTCGCCGAGCATGCCGACCGCTTGCGAACCCTGCCCGGGAAAGACAAAGCCAAGGGAGTTAGTCATACCGTTTTCCTGTTATCAAATGAATGAGGAGAGTCTAGACACATGAGTGTGACAATGCAGTTTGGATGCACCAAGGGGCGACCAGGTCACAGGCACTCAACGCGCCCCCTGCAGCCGCTGGGCGATACGCGCGGGCAAATCGGCCTCACAGGCTTTGACCGCCCTACCGATAGCGGCCAGCATGGCCTGCTCACCCGCACCACCATGACTTTTGATTACCACGCCACGCAGACCCAGCAAACTGGCGCCGTTATGCCGACTAGGATCGTTGCGCTGACGCATAGCACTGAGCGACCGTCTCACCCACGGCGAAACCCAGCGCAACAACCGGCTAGCCTCAATGGCATCGCGCATTTCCGCCTGCAGGTAGCCTGCTACGCCTTCGCTAGCCTTGAGCAAGACATTGCCCACAAACCCATCGCAAACCACTACGTCCGCTTCACCACGAAACAAACCATCGCCTTCGACATGCCCAACATAATTGAGCTGCTCACTGGCTGCCAACAAGGCTGCAACAGCGCGCACTTCACGCGCACCTTTGTTGACCTCCTGGCCGATATTCAATAACCCAACCCGCGGATTAGGATTGCCGGTCAACTCGGCCGCCGCCGCCGATCCCATCAATGCAAATTCAAACAACTGCTCTGCTGAGCAATCCACATTGGCCCCCAGGTCGAGCACATGGCAATCATGCCCTGCTACCGGCAAGGCAGCCATAATCGCCGGCCGCTGCACGCCTTCGAGCATACCGAGCACAGAGCGAGCCAACACCATCAGCGCACCGGTATTGCCGGCACTGAGACAACCATCAGCCTGCCCGTCACGCACCAGCTCCAGCGCGACGCGCATTGAGGCATCAGGCTTGCCTCGCAATAACTGCGCAGGCAGATCATCCGCCAGCACCTGCTCAGAGGCCGGAACCACAGTAACTCGGTCAGCCGAATAGCGGGCAGCAGCAAGCAGCGGCGTAATAATATCCGCAGAACCGACAAGAATAAGATGCAGCGAGGGAAATAGCGCGAGACTACGGATTGCAGCGGGGATAATGCAACGGGGACCGAAGTCCCCGCCCATCACATCAATCGCGAGACGGATTGACGTGGACAAAACTTATTCGTCGTTGTCCTTGTTTACAACCTGACGACCACGGTAGAAACCGTCAGGAGAAACGTGGTGACGAAGATGGGTTTCGCCAGTGGTCTTGTCTACAGACAAGGCAGCGGAGGACAACGCATCGTGTGAACGACGCATGCCGCGTGCGGAACGGGACTTTTTGTTCTGCTGAACAGCCATGACTAATAAGCTCCTAAGCTCAGGTATCGCGTTTTAACTTGGCCAGCACGCTGAAAGGATTAGGCTTCTCAGACTTTTCCTCCGGCTCCGCCGTCTCAGGGCGATACCCTGGCGGATGCTGACATGTGTCCTGCGGGTGCATCGGAACTGCAGGCAAAGCCAGAAGCAGTTCGTCTTCGATCAAAGAAATCAGATCGAGCGGTTCTTCACCCACAATAACCGGTTCATAAAGACGGGGCAGCTGTTTGGCAGCCTCATCCGTTTCGACAAAACCTACATCACACTCACTATCGAGCGGTATTACAACCTGCTCGAGACAACGCTGACAGATCAACGGTGCATTGGTCTGATAGTGACCATGCATGGTGCCGATCCCCTGCTCATCGCGTGCGAACTGCAGTTTAACCTGCACATCGTCTGCGGGAGCAGCCAGCAATGCCGCCAAACGCTGCATGCTGTCCGCTTTCACCACGCCTTCAAGGGTGATTTGGCGATCAACAAGCCGTGCTGGCTCGACGTATGAGGGTATGGTTCCAGACATAAGCGCGCAATTCTAGGGACCAGAGCAGCATCTGTCAAAACTATTTACAGGCAAAGCATAACAGTTCGTCGGACTCGCCAGCCATATCCGACCATAGGTAAGATGCGCCGAACGCAAAACCGGAGAATAACCCATGCTGCCTTTGATCCTGGCCTCTAGCTCAATCTACCGCAAAGCGCTGCTGGAGCGGCTTAATCTGGCCTTCCAGAGCGCATCACCCGAGATAGATGAAAGCCCACTTTCAGGCGAGCAACCAGAGCAACTAACGCAACGCCTGGCACTAACAAAAGCCAAAGCCCTGCAAACGCGATTCCCGCAGCATCTGATAATCGGGTCCGACCAGGTTGTCTTGCTGGACGGAAAACCGGTAAGCAAACCCGGCAACCATGCCGAAGCGCAGCAACAACTCCAGCGCAGCAGCGGCAAAACCCTGACATTCTCGACCGCACTTTGCCTACTCAATAGCGCGAACGACCAACACCAGCTAACTGTAGAGCCCTACTCAGTCACCTTTCGCGAACTAACCGACGAACAGATTGAGCGCTACCTGCAAACCGAGAAACCATACGATTGCGCTGGCAGCTTCAAGTCAGAAGGGTATGGCATCAGCCTGATCGAGCGCATGCAAGGCGATGACCCTAACAGCCTTATCGGACTACCATTAATTCGTCTTTGCCAGATGCTAGCCCAGGAAGGCATTCACCTACCCTGAGCCAACCTGACCACTAGCGTAGAGCGGGACCAGAGAAACCCAGCTCGGTTGCAAACGCTGCACCCATACTGGCACCCAGTTGACGCGTAAACCGGGTAAAGGGCGATTCCTGGTGAGTAAAATCAACCAACTCCTCAACCCCAATCACATCGCGCGCCACTGCGGAGGTACTGGAAAGGCCGTCAATCAAGCCCAGATCGAGCGCCTGCTCGCCAGACCAGACCAAGCCACTGAACATATCCGGCGTCTCTTTCAAGCGATCGCCGCGCCCTGCTTTAACCTGATCAATGAACTGCTGGTGAGTAGTATCCAGTACCGTCTGCCAGAATTGACGCTCCTCCGGCTTTTCCGGCTGAAAGGGATCAAGGAACGCCTTGTGCTCACCTGACGTGTAGGTGCGTCGCTCGACACCCAGCTTCTCCATAGTACCCACAAAGCCGAAGCTGGCTGCGGTCACACCAATAGAGCCAACCAGACTGGCCTTGTCGGCATAAATCTCATCTGCCGCCGCGGCAATATAATAGGCACCCGAAGCGCCCAAATCGGTAATCACCGCGTAGAGCTTGATATCCGGATGCAGCGCACGCAGGCGCTTGATTTCGTCGTAGACATAGCCCGACTGCACCGGACTACCGCCCGGACTGTTAATGCGCAACACAACACCCTTGGTATTGGCGTCTTCAAACGCGTCACGCAGCGCACTAATCAGATTGTCGGCACTGGCCTCCTCCTGATCAGCAATCACACCGCGTAATTCCACAACGGCAGTATGCGGACCACCCACGCTGGATGACTCCATCTTGGCCAACGGCGAAAACAGCATGATAGCGCCGAACAGATAGGTGAATGTGAGCACTTTGAAGAAGATCCCCCAGCGGCGCGAACGACGCTGCTCCTGCAATGAGGCTTGCAGCGTTTTGTCCAGCAACTGCCAGGCTTTTTTGTCTTCGGCTGCCTGCGCCCGCGTTTCTTTGGAAACCATATCACCCTCGGTCCATTGGTCATTGCTCATCAAGCTTTCCCCATCGCGATTGTTCGGCCGTCGCGGCCAGGCTCACCCAACCAGCTAGCCAGCTCGGTAAATTCATCTATACAGTGCGCAGGAGCGCAGCACTGCAATTGCTCACGCGACTGCGCACCATAAGTTACCGCCACAGCGCGCATACCTGCGTTCGTCGCCATATCAAGATCAAAAGAGCTATCACCCACCATAATGGCCGTTGCAGCAGAACCGCCAAGCTCCTGCAAAATCTGCTGCAACATCAAAGGATGAGGCTTGCTCGCCGTTTCATCAGCACAACGGGTAGCATCGAAGTAGCCGAGTAAATCATGCTGCTTTAGCATGCGATCCAAGCCGCTACGCCCCTTACCCGTCGCCACAGCGAGGCGATAGCCATCAGCGCGCCAGCGATCAAGTGCAGCTAAAACACCAGGAAACAACTCTATCGGCAGCGCGTCCAGACTCCGATACTGCGTACGATAACTATCAACCAACGCATACAGGCGCCGCACATCAGGCTCTTGCGGGTACAAGGCCGCTGCAGCCTCAGGCAACCCCAGACCAATAATATTGCGAACCGCAGCAACGTCAGGCACCGGCAACGCCACCTCTCTTGCCGCTGCGCGCATTGCCGCAACAATATGCCCAACGGAGTCGGAGAGCGTGCCATCCCAGTCAAAAATCAGGGTATCGATATCAGGCATTACGCAAACGCCCCAACGCGTCATCCCACATCTTGCCAGGCAGCGCCTCTACGCTTAGCTCTTGCCCATCAGCCATCACTACCTGCAGCGACCGCGCATGCAAAAACAATCGTTTGCCGCCGAGATCACGCAATTCACGGGAAAAGTCATCGTCGCCGTACTTGGGGTCGCCGGCAATGGGATGCCCGGCATGCTTGGCATGGACCCGAATCTGGTGGGTACGCCCGGTGATAGGCTGAGCCTCCACCAGCGTCGCATAGTCACCAAAGCGCTCCAGTACACGAAACTCTGTCAGGCTCTCCTTGCCCTCGACATTGACCTCAACCATGCGCTCACCAGAACGCAGATTGCTCTTCTGCAATGGCGCATGCACCTTCCTGGTTGAAGCAGGCCAGCGCCCACGCACCAAGGCCTCGTAACGCTTGATCACACCCTTACCCTTTCCCTCACCGCGCAATTCTGCGTGCAAGTGGCGCAACACACTGCGCTTTTTGGCGATCATCAAGCAGCCCGAGGTATCACGATCCAACCGATGCACTAACTCGATTTGCGGACAATCAGGGCGCAACTGCCGCATAGCCTCGATCACACCGAAATTAAGACCACTCCCACCATGCACAGCCAAACCAGCGGGCTTGTTTACAACAATCAAACCCTTATCCTCAAACAAAACGCTCGCCTCCAGCGCATTAAGAATGCCCTGGCCAACCAACACTGGCTCGTTTGGTGCAGGCAAACGCACCGGAGGGATACGCAGGGTGTCGCCCGCCTGCAAGCGGTAGTCAGGCTTGATCCGGCCCTTGTTAACGCGCACTTCACCCTTACGCAAAATACGGTAGATCAGGGTTTTGGGCGCACCCTTGAGGCGCGTGATCAGATAGTTATCAATACGCTGCCCGGCTTGGTCAGCGCTAATCTGATCAAACTGGACCTGGACAGGAAGTTCGGAAGGCATGTTTTTCATCCCCTCATGATACATTTTTTCATTCAATTGAAGCACTTAAAAAATGCTGCTATAGTCCAGCGAGCTGCCGCGTTTGCAGCCGGGGAGTCCAGCCCATATCAAAGCTGCCGAGCCCCAGAAACAAAGCCATACGGTCTCCGCCAACCAACGAAAACGAATGATCGGCGCGACTTATGATTGCAACACTGCCTGCTAATTTAGGCATGCAGAAAATTAACCCGCTCGCGGACAACACGCTGAGCGGCACCCGATTCAAATGGGTAAGTGTTTAGGTGGAGATGCACAGCATCAGGATAATGTAACGAGCGCTGACACTTGCCATTCAATGTGTCCCCGTTACCAGTCCAGCTGATTCCTCCCTAAGGACGCCTTGTAGCAACATCCGGTCAGTACGCGAAGCCGGCCATTGCGCTGATCCGCATAACCTGCGTTGACAGCCCACGGTCGCCATCCGGCAGCATAAAAAAGCCTGCCGCCGTAGCCAATCCCTTGTTGTCGCAAGCCTGTCCCAAAGCAGTTTCTCTGTGTAGAAGTAACAGATTGAACTGTCGTTGACGTTGCCAACCAGCAGCAATGCGATGTGAACTCTGCACCCGGGTAGATGTTACCCAGGCCAGAAACACACCTGACACCGAACGCATGGATCGTGGGTGCCGCACAACGTGATATCCGTATAGCCCTGGAATCACAACGGTACTTCATGAAAAGAATGCTAATTAACGCAACTCAACCCGAAGAGTTGCGTGTCGCCCTGGTAGACGGCCAGCGCCTGTATGACCTCGACATCGAATCGGGTGCACGAGAGCAGAAAAAAGCCAATATTTACAAAGGCCGCATCACCCGCGTTGAACCTAGCCTGGAAGCCGCTTTCGTCGACTTCGGCTCAGATCGCCACGGCTTCCTCCCCCTCAAAGAGATCTCCCGCGAATACTTCTCCAAGCAGGTTGAAGGCCGCGTCAACATCAAGGACGTTCTCAAAGAAGGCCAAGAAGTTATTGTCCAGGTCGATAAAGAAGAGCGTGGCAATAAAGGCGCAGCACTGACTACCTTTATCAGTCTGGCTGGTCGCTATCTGGTATTGATGCCAAACAACCCTCGCGCTGGCGGTATCTCACGTCGCATTGAAGGCGAAGAACGCAATGAACTGCGTGAAGCCCTCAATAGCCTGAACGTACCGGCCGACATGGGCATGATCGTACGTACCGCTGGCCTGGGCCGCAGCGCAGAAGAATTGCAGTGGGATCTGGACTACCTGCTGCAACTCTGGGAAGCCGTTAAAGGCGCCTCCTCAGAGCGCAGCGCCCCCTTCCTGATCTATCAAGAAAGCAACGTCATCATCCGCGCCATTCGTGATTACCTGCGCCAGGATATCGGCGAAGTACTGATCGACAGCGAAAGCGTGAAGGAAGAGGCACTCAACTTCATCAGCCAGGTGATGCCGCAGTACGCGAGCAAGGTCAAACTCTACGAAGATACCGTACCGCTGTTCAATCGCTTTCAGATCGAGAGCCAGATTGAGACTGCATTTGAGCGTGAAGTTAAACTGCCCTCCGGCGGTTCAATCGTTATTGACCACACCGAAGCACTGGTTTCCGTCGACATCAACTCTGCCCGTGCAACCAAGGGCGGCGATATTGAAGAAACCGCACTGCAGACCAACCTTGAAGCTGCAGAAGAAGTTGCCCGTCAGTTGCGTCTGCGCGACATCGGCGGCCTGATCGTTATCGACTTCATCGACATGAGCCCTGCGAAAAACCAGCGCGCTGTCGAAGAGCGCGTACGCGAAAGTCTTGAAGCTGATCGCGCCCGCGTACAGGTCGGTCGTATTTCCCGCTTCGGTCTGCTGGAAATGTCTCGTCAGCGCCTGCGCCCCTCACTAGGCGAAACCAGCGGTATTGTCTGCCCGCGCTGTAATGGTCGCGGCACCATCCGTGACGTTGAGTCACTGTCGCTCTCCGTGCTACGCCTGATCGAAGAAGAGGCACTGAAAGAACGTACCGCCGAAGTACGAGCGCATGTGCCTGTCGCTGTCGCCACCTTCCTGCTGAATGAAAAGCGCGAAGCCCTGGCCAAGACTGAAGCACGCACCAAGATCCGCATCCTGATTCTGCCCACTCCGCACATGGATACGCCGCACTTTGAAGTTCAGCGCCTGCGCGACGACCACGAGTCAGTGCTGAACCAGGAAAGCAGCTTCACCATGAGCAGTGAGGTGGAAGTTGAAGAGCCGACGCCTGTTAGCCAGACACGTGCCATCGTTCGTCAGGAAGCAGCTGTCAAAGCCCTCTCCCCCACCCGTCCGGCACCTACTCCTGCGGCAACACCAGCGCCAGTGGAAGCGGTACAGGCTGCACAACCCAACCTGTTCAAAGGTTTGATCAAATCACTGGTTGGCCTGTTCGCTAACGAAGAGAGCAACAGCGCGCCAGTTAAAGAAACCGAACAGGAAGAGACGCCCAAACGCCCTAGCCGCGACAACAGCAAGCGCAATAGCGATGAGCGCCGCAACAGCCGCAATCGCCGTCAGCGTGGCGACCGCAATGAGCGTGGCAACCGTCCTGAGCGTGCCGAAGGCGAGCGTAAGCAGGCGCCACGAAATGAGCCAGTAGCAGAAGCTCCAGTCGAAAAGCCCGCTGAAAAGCCCGCCGAGAGCCGCCCAGCACAAGCTTCTAGCGGTTCACGTCGCCGCCGTCGCCCAGCCGACGCTGAACAGCGTGCGCCACGTGATGACGAAAACCAGGCACGCCAGCAGACCCGCGAACGTCGTCCAGCACAACACCAGGACGATCAGCAGCAGGCCGAAGAGACTAGCCTGAACGCTACTGCGATAGAGAACGAAAATCAGGAGCAAGGTAGCGAGGGTAATGATTCCGAGCGTCCAAAGCGTCGTTCACGCAGCAGTCAGCGTCGTCGCAACAACCGCCGCCGCCCACAGCAGGACGCCACTGCTGACGACGCCAGCGAAAACGCTGCTAACGCAGACGCTTCTAATACTGATACTCAAGACGCAGAAAAGACCACCGTGGCCGCATCGGTTAGCAGCACCGCGACTGCAGTCGTCACTGAAGCAGCGGCTGCACCCACCGCGCCTGCGATTGAAGCCGACACTGAAAGCGATGCGATTACTGACGTCAAAACGCCAGTAGAAGCAGGCTTGAGCGAAGCTGCAAGCAAGGTAGAAGCCTCTATGGAAACCGCGGTCGAAGCCTTTAGCCAGGCACAGCCGACCGAGAAAGCCAGCGATGACACCTCTGATGACAGCAACGCCGAAGCCAGCGAGCCAGCTCCAAGTCCTCGTCCACGCCGTCAGCGCCAGGAACGGAAAAAGCCGGCTAACACCGAAGCTCAAGCCGAAAACGTCGAGTCTGCAACGCAGCAAGACGAACCCGTCAGCGAGCCACCGGTAGAAGCCAAGGCAGAACCAAAGGTGGAAGTGGAAGAGACCGTCGCTGTTGCGATCGAAGCCGAGCCACAGGCCGTCGCTGTAGAAGAGCCCGCGCCCGTCGCCAAACCAGTCGAAGCAGAACCGGTTGCCGTTGAAAGCACTCCCAAGGTGCAAGACAACATTCCTGCTCTGACCGAAAGCGGACGCGCTTATAACGATCCACGTGAGATTCGTCGCCGTCAACTGGAAGCCAAGCGTCTAGCTGAAGAAGCCGCTCAGCAACCACAAGCGCCGAGCGAGCCAGCACCTGCAGAGCAGGCCGAAGCCAAACCGGAAGCACCCGCTGTTGAAGCCAAGAGCGAAGAGGTAGCCACCCCAGCGGCAGCGCCAGAACCAAGCGCGCAATCCACTGAGGCCGAGCCAACGCCCGCAGCAGAGACCGAGAAAGCTGAAGCCGCAGCAAAACCGCAGCTGAAGCAGGCCGACATGCTTGAATCCTCACAGCCTGAAACCAAGACTGAAACTGAAACTGAAAGTGCCAGTGAAGTCGAAGCTGAAAGCGCAGTGAAAGCCGAGCAGGAAGACGACAGCCACAAGTCGTAAATCCGGCAGCAATAAAAAAGGGATGCTTCGGCATCCCTTTTTTTATCCAAATGGTGGGTTAATTTGGCACTCGAAGCTAAAGACTAAACCTACGGTTGGCCCAGTAACGGCGGCTCTTGCTCCAGGCTAACGCCAAACCGTTGCTGAACATCGCCAGCCACATCGGCCGCAAGCGCCAGAATGTCGGCCCCTCTCGCCATACCATAGTTGACCAAAACCAGTGCCTGCGCCGCATGCACGCCGACATCACCCTGCCGAAAACCCTTCCACCCCGCCTGCTCTATCAACCAGCCAGCCGCTAGCTTGCATAGCCCGTCAGCTTGCGGAAAGTGCGGCATGCCCGGAAAACGCAACAGCAGCGCATCAGCGGCCGCCTGCGGGACCAACGGGTTCTTGAAAAAACTACCCGCATTAGGCAGTACCTTGGGGTCCGGCAACTTGCTGCGCCGAATCGTACAAACCAACTCACTCACTACCCGCGGATCGGGAAAGCGTAACCCGGTTGCCTGCCAGGCGGCCGCCAGGGGCGCGTAGGCGATATTTATCTGCGGCCGGGAAAATAGACGGAAGCGTACTCGCAAGATGATGTAACGCCCGGGAGAGCGCTTAAAATGACTGTCACGATAGGAGAACTCACTGTCTTCGAGCGAAAAGTATTTAACCTCTCCAGTCTGGCGATCAAGTGCATCGAGACTGTGAAAGACATCTTTTACCTCAACCCCATAAGCGCCAATATTTTGCACCGGCGCCGCACCCACAGTGCCAGGGATCAAGGAGAGATTTTCCAAACCGCTTAACCCCAAATCGAGCGACCAGGATACAAAGTCATGCCAGTTTTCGCCAGCAGCAGCCTCTATCACCACCGCCTGCGAAGAACGCGACAGCACACGCCGTCCACGGCTGCGCATGAGTAGCACTAAGCCTGCGACCGGGCCCGCCAACACCAGGTTGCTGCCGCCACCCAGTAAGGTAACCGGCCAGTCGTGTTCGCCTGCCAGCGCCAAAGCCTCCTGCAACTGGCGATCATCTTCGACTACGAGCAAGCGCTCTGCGCGTTCGCTCACAGCCAGCGTATTGTAGGCACGCAAGTCAACATTGGACTCAAGCGCAATCAACGGCGTACCTGCTGATCCAACAGTGCGTCGGCTGCGGCTTCCAGCATATCCAGCACCTGCTCAAAACCATCATCACCACCAAAATAAGGATCAGGCACTTCCTGCGCCAATCCGGGCGCATAGCTCATGAACAACCGTATTTTGTCATGCGCCGTGATAGGAGCCCTTGCCAGCAAATTCTGCAGATTGCTGTTATCCATCGCCAGCACGAGATCAAACTCGTTGAAATCGCTATCACGTACGGCTCGTGCGCGCTGACTGGAGAGATCATAGCCACGCTTTCGCGCAGCAGCGCTAGCCCGCCTGTCTGGCGGCTCGCCTTCGTGGTAGCCACCCGTCCCCGCAGAATCCACTACAAACTGCTGCTGTAACCCACGCTCTTTCAGGCGAGCTTCAAATACGGCTTGCGCGCTGGGCGAGCGACAGATATTGCCCAGACAGACAAAGAGAACTCGAGTCATCTGGTTTCTCATGACTGTTCCAACAACACCCTAACGCGCTCCAGATCAGCCTGGGTATCCACCCCGGCCGGCAATGGCTCACAGGCATCGGCAACATGAATTCGAGTACCGAACCAAAGTGCACGAAGCTGCTCCAACGACTCCGCCTTTTCCAGCGGACTGGCAGGCCAGGTCACGTAATCATGCAGAAAGCCGACCTTGTAGGCATAAATACCGATATGGCGACGAAAGGGAATATCAGCGGGAAGCGACGCGGGCCCGTCAGCAAAGGCATCACGGCACCAGGGCATTGGGGCACGACTGAAGTACAGTGCAAATCCGCGTTGATCGCAGACAACCTTCACCGCATTTGGATTGAATAACGACTCGCTGTCTTCGATCGGCTCGCACAGCGTCGCAATACCCGCCTCGGCTGAGGCAATCAGGTTAGCGGCAACCTGATCAATCACCGCTGGGGGGATCATCGGCTCATCTCCCTGCACATTGACGACACAGGCGTCCGACGGCAATCCCAGCAGGCTGACTACCTCCTGCAAGCGATCCGTTCCCGAGGGATGATCTTCGCGCGTGAGCACGACCTCTGCGCCAAAGGCTTTGCAAGCCTCAACAATCCGCGGATCGTCGGTAGCAACGGTAACCGAGACGGCAGCACTTTTACGCGCCTGCTCCCATACATGTTGCACCATAGGTTTACCGGCGATCAGCTGCAGCGGCTTACCAGGCAACCGGGTCGAAGCGTATCGGGCGGGAATAATGACGTGGAACATGTATCAGCGATCCAGTTTTTCGTCGGCATCAAGCGCGCGCGCTTCTGTCTCCAGCATCACTGGAATCCCCTCACGGATCGGATAAGCCAAACCATCGGCGCGGCACCATAGCTCCGTTTTTTCAGCATTAAGCACCAGCGGGCCTTTGCAAATAGGGCAAGCTAGTACATCTAATAGTTTGGGATCCATGAATTACTCCTGAGGTGACGTGGGCGAAAGAGACACAGGGGGCAACAAGGCGATCAAGGCGTCTGCGAAAGCGTCGCTCATATCGGCATCGACACTCAGATACCACCAGTTGCCTTGCGCCAGGTTGCGGCATTTAACTGCATCCTTCTCGGTCATTATGACCGTTTTACCGGGCGGTAGATCGCCCAGCAACTCAACTGAATAGCTGGCGTGGTCAGCAAAGACGCGAGTCTCATAAGCAAACCCACAGTTATCCAGCGTACGAAAAAAACGTTGCGGGTTACCAATACCCGCCAAGGCAACTACCTCTCGATCACCCTGCCATAACTTCAGCGGTACAGCGTCACCACTGAGCAGGTTAACCAGGGTAGTGGGTCGCAGATGCATCGCGTACCGGCCGCCCTGATCTGCGGGCGCGCCGTTACTCACAATCAGGTCCACGCTATCCAGGCGCTCTGGAGGCTCGCGTAAGGGGCCCTCCGGCAGGCAACGGCCATTCCCGAGTCCGCGCTCTGCGTCCAACATAACCAGCTCAACGCTTCGCCCCAGCGCATAATGCTGCAGGCCATCATCGCTGATGATCACATCTACAGGCTCGTGTGCGAGTAAAGCGCGGGCCGCAGCAGACCGGTCAGGATCGATAAACACGGGAACGTGAACACGCTGGGCAATCAAGAGTGGCTCGTCGCCAGAGTGAGCAGCCTCACCTGCCGGGTCGACTTGCCAAGGATAGTGCGGTGGTTGTCCGCCATAGCCGCGACTTACCACACCCACTCGATACCCACGGCTGAGTAAAAAGCTGACAATCCAGAGCACCATTGGCGTCTTGCCAGTACCACCCAGGGTAATATTGCCCACTACGATCAGCGGCACCGGAGGTGACCACTGACTGCGCTCGCCGTAAAGATAGCGCTCTCGACGACGACGGACCAAGTAGGTGTAGAGCGCGGAGAGCGGACGCAGCAAAACCAACCAGGATTGCTTGCCGTACCAGGCGCGCAAAAGGCCCTGTTCCAGACTTTGCTGCCAGCTCATTACCGCTGCGCCAATGACTGAAACCGCGAGAGCAGCAAGGTGGATCGCATCTCAACCGGTCCGCACTCGGCTAACAGCGCAATGCACCATGAAGCAGTAGCTGCAGCTGCGAAGAAGAAGCCATTCACTGCTGCTCGCCCGCTCCGATTTCGCTGGTGGTCAGACGCAAGCGGCTGAAACCAAGCTGACCTGCTGCATCCATTGCGGTAATAACGTACTGGTGAGGTGTTTGTGCATCAGCAGTAATCACCACGGGCAACATATTGTCACCACCTGACTCCTTCTGCAGGGCCGCCTTCAGGTTGCTCAGGTTGGAATTAAGCAACGCCTTCTCATTCAGCGCCATTTCTCCGGTGGCAGAGATAGTGAGTTCGAGCTGCTGAATATTGCGATTTTCTACTCGCTCGCCGGATGCCGCCTGCGGCAGATCCAGCTTCAGCTGCGTTTCACGGGTGAAGGTAGTCGACACCATGAAGAAAATAAGCAGCAGAAAGACCACGTCAATCAACGGCGTCAGGTTAACACTGACCTCTTCCGTTCTCTGGCGGCGAAAGTTCACGATCAGGCCCCCTTGCCAGCCGCGGCAGGCTTGGGCTTCGGCTTGGCAGAAGCGCTATCCTTGCCACCGTTGAACTCAACATCGCGATTACCCTGCACCACCTCTACCAGCTTGGTCGCTTCCTGCTCCATGGCGATAACCAGCTCATCCACCCGGCGCACAAAAAAGCGATGGAAAAATACAGCGGGGATAGCGACAGTCAAACCCGCGGCAGTGGTGATCAGTGCCTTGGAAATACCGCCGGCTAGTACGCCGGTATTGCCGGTGCCTTGCACCATGATCGCACTGAACACGTCGATCATGCCGATCACCGTACCCAAAAGCCCAAGGAGCGGCGTAATCGCAGCAATGGTGCCTAGGGTATTAAGATAGCGTTCCAGTTCGTGCACGACCTTGCCGGCCGCTTCCTGGATACACTCCTTCATGATTTCACGCCCATGCCGTGAGTTAGCCAGACCGGCAGCAAGTATTTCGCCCAAGGGTGAGTCAGCTCTCAGGGTTTTCAACTTGACCGCATCCAACTGACCATCCTTGACCCAGCGCCACACCTGCCCGAGCAGATTTACCGGAGCAACACGACTAGTGCGCAGTGCCCACAGACGCTCAATAACAATAGCCACAGCAATTACCGAAGACAGAATGATCGGCAGCATCAGCCAGCCACCGGAACTGATCAATTCCCACACAAGCGATCCCTCCCCTAAAATGGTTGTTTACTCTAGCACAAACAATCCGCTGAAACGCCCTGTTCCAGTGCTCTCTGCACCTTATTGTTCATGCCAGAAACGCCGTTCTTGCTGACGCCAGCGCCAGCTCAAACCAGGCTCGGCATTCGCCTTCAGCGTAAAACGAATGGCTCCGGAGGCGGCAGTATAAACCGGTTCGACTGACAGTTCCCGGTATCGTGCCACAACCTTTGCGTGCGGGTGACCATAACGGTTATTTGCACCTGCACTGAACACCACCCACTGCGGCGCTACCCGTCGAATAAAAGCATAGGAGGAGGAGCTGATACTACCGTGATGCGGAGCCAGAAGGAGGCTTGCAGGGGCCAGCTTTTCAAGCAGCGAATACTCTACCGACTGACCTATATCACCGGGCAACAAGGCGCCATTTGAGCCGGCCGCTAGCTGCAGAACACAGGATCGATCATTAGCCTGCGATCCATCAGCCCCCAGCGGCGTCAACGTGAAATCGATACCATCCCACTGCCAATGCTGCACGGCGCAAAGCTCTGCATTGAGTTGATCCGGCAGACGTTCCGGCTCACCGCTCACCACACGATCAACCGGAATGCGGCGGGCGACGGCCAGCGCACCGCCAGCATGATCGTTGTCGGCATGGCTGAGCAGCAACATATCCAGGCGCTTTACACCACTGGCCTGAAGTGCAGGAGCCACCACTGCCTCACCCAAGTCGAAGCCGCTGGACAGGCGCGCGCCGGCGTCGTAAAGCAAGTCGTGCTGCGCAGTTTGCACATGCACTGCAAGCCCCTGACCAACATCCAGCACAGTAACCCAGACCTCGCCCCTGGGCGGCCGCTCAAACAACGGGCAGAGTAAAGGCAGAAAGCAGACTAAGGCGGGGAGCCAAAGCAAACGTACCAGAGGACTCAGAAGTAGCAGCACGCCAAGCAGGGTAGTCACCCAGGCCAGCCAACCCGGATTGGCAAAATGCAGCAACGGGCTGTACCCGGAGATCCACTGCAATACTGAAAACAGCCACCCCAGTGCAATCGCGGACCACTGCAATAACAGCGGCCAATGGAAAGCCACCTCAAACAATGCCCCCAACAATGCTGCTGGCAACACCAGCAGGCTGATACAGGGGATTGCGACCAGGTTGACGATAAAGGCAGAGGCGCTGCTGGGCATACCCCACAGCAGTAACCAAGGCCACAAGCCTAAATAGACCAACCACTGCGCGCGGCCCCAGCGAGCCCATATGCCACGCTGCGCCAACCTGCCACCCAGGCCGAATATCAGCAAGCCTACCGCAACAAAGGACAACCAGAAGCCCGCACGCAAGGGGGCCGCCGGATTAAGCATAACCACCGTTACCAGCGCCGCGAGCCAAATCAGAACTGCGCTGGGTCGGCGCTGAGACAGTTGCGTCAGCGACACCAGGGCGCACATCAATAGCGCACGCTGAACCGGAACGGCAAAACCGGCAAGCCAAGCATAGACGCCAGCCGCCATCAGGGCTAACGGTACCGACAGCCAAAGCTGGGGCCATGGCCAGTTAAAGTGCCCCCAACTCAGTAGCTGCCTTGTAAGCCAGAACACGGTCAAGGCCAGAATGCCGACATGCAAGCCGGAGATGACCATCAGATGGCTGGTACCTGTCGCCTGCAACACCTCCCAGTCGGCCTTCGCCAGACTGCCTTTATCTCCCAGTAGCAACGCAAGCAGACGCTGACCTTGAGGGACAGGCTCCAGCGCCTGAGCAAAACGCGAGCGCAAGTGATCACGCCAAGGTGCGGTAGACGGCGCTGACAATCGCTCACCGCCCCGCACACTGCCCAAGCCACCGGTGCCAGAGGCGTAAAGCCAGGCTTCGTAATCAAAGGTACCGGGGTTGCTCATCCCGCGAGGACGTCGCAGGCGAACTTCAAAGCGCCACAACTCTCCAGCGGCCAACGGCTGACCCGCCCACCAGTGCATACGTAGATTGGGCAAAGCGTCTGCAGTATCAATCGCCCTAACGCCTTCCAGCCGGAAGCGCCAGCCGGTTGCAGTTTGTTCCGGCAACGACGCAATACGCCCCTCCACAACCAGGGTCTCGCCGTCATACGAGGGTGCAAGCCGTTGCGCAAGCGCCTGATGGTGAAAGAGTAGAGCCCAGCAAAAACCTAAAAGAAGCAATGCGCAATAACGCCCAACCAGGCTGACGCGCCATACACAAAAGGCACAAAGGATTAGTAGTGGCGCCAACCACCAAGGCGGCAGCTGGGCAAAACCTAGCGGTAGTAACAAGCCGACAAACAAGCTTGCCAGCAGAAGGCGCAGATCAGTCAAGCAAACATCCTGTAATCGACTATGCTGCCAGACAGTAGTCCCCGTCCGACATTCCATGCATAATTGGCGCACGCCACAGTAGCCGAAACCCTGAGATGCCTCGCCGTCTATTCAAACGCCTGATGCCCCATCCAGATAGGATCAAGGGCAGCAAGTCCCTGCGATTCATGGGCAACCTGCTGCACGATCCGAATCTCTGGCACCTCAACCGCCATAGCGTCGCGCGGGCAATGGCAGTCGGCCTCTTTGTGGCGCTAATACCGATTCCACTGCAAATGCTCCTGGCGGCCGCTATAGCCGTTCTAGCGCGTTCCAACCTGCCCATCTCCATCAGCCTGGTTTGGCTGACTAACCCGGTCACCATGCCCCCCATTTTCTACGCGCAATACAAAGTCGGCACGCTGCTTCTGGGCGCACCGGAGCGCATCATGCCGATGGAGTTATCGGTCAACTGGTTAATGGCTGAGTTACACCATATCTGGCAGCCGCTACTGCTGGGATCATTGCTGGTGGCCAGCATCGTAGCCGCACTGGGCTATTGCCTGACCATGTTGTATTGGCGATGGTGGGTGTCACGCAACTGGCAACGGCGCAAAATGCGACGCCGTCACCAGTCTTGATCAAGGCTGCTCGCAGAGCTGCCCTTTCTTCAGCGTAAAAATACGATCCATCTGACCTGCCAGGGCCAAATCGTGGGTAACCACCAGGAAGGCGGTGCGCAGTGTTTGACTGAGTTCCAGCATGAGCTGCTGAATACTTTCCGCGGTATGCTGATCCAGGTTACCGGTCGGCTCGTCCAACAGGACACAGGCGGGCTCGTTGATCAGAGCTCGCGCAATAGCGACCCGCTGACGCTCACCACCGGATAATTCCGCTGGCTTGTGCGTGACCCTTTCAGCCAAACCAACACGCTCCAGCATCGCCTGCGCCCGCTTGCGAGCTTGCGCAATGGGTGTCTTGCCAATCAGCAAGGGCATACACACGTTTTCCAGAGCGCTGAACTCGGCCAACAGATGATGGAATTGGTAAACAAAGCCAAGATCTGCATTTCGCAGTCGACCACGCTGGGTTTCCTGCATGGCAGACAGCTGCTGCCCAGCCAACCACACCTCGCCTTCGCTTGGCGTATCCAGACCACCCAACATATTTAGCAGGGTCGTTTTACCCGAGCCAGAACTGCCGACGATGGCAATACGCTCGCCACGATGCAAAGAAAAATGCACCTGATCCAGCACCCGCAGACGCTGCGGGCCAACGGCGTATTCCTTACTCAGGTTACGACACTCAAGAACGACATCAGTCATAACGCAGGGCCTCCGCTGGCTCGGTTCGCGATGCCCGCCAGGCGGGATAAAGGGTGGCCAGGAAGCTCAGGCTGAGTGCCGCACCACAGATAATCAAAACATCACTCCAGATTAGCTCCGAAGGCAGGTAACTGATGAAGTAAACATCGGAGCTGAGGAACTGAATGCCCAGGGTATGCTCAAGCCAGGCAACGCCCTGCGATACATTCAAGGCAGCAAGTACCCCCAGTACACAACCACTCAGCGTGCCAACCACCCCGATTACCGAGCCCTGAACCATGAAAATACCCATGATCGACAGGGGCGTAGCACCCAGGGTGCGCAGAATAGCGATATCTGCCTTCTTGTCGGTTACCACCATCACCAGGGTGGAGATAATATTGAATGCCGCTACCGCAACAATCAGCATGAGTAACAGACCAATCATGGTCTTCTCCATCTTGATCGCTGCAAACAGGTTGCCGTGCGTACGAGTCCAGTCCTGCGCGTAATAGTCGCCCGGTAGCTGAGAGACCAGATCCCAGGCAACCCTGGGGGCCTCAAACAGGTTATCCAGTTTGATACGTACACCCTGTACTTGTCCCGGCTGCCAACGATTCAGCTTGGCTGCATCATCCAGGTTGATCATCGCCAGCGAGCTATCCAGCTCGGCGCCGACCTTGAATACACCGGCCACGGTGAAGCGCTTCAAACGCGGGAAAACACCGGCTGGCGTGACCGAGGCTTCGGGAAGTACGAACGTCAGCTTATCCCCGACCTCGACATTGAATCGCTTGGCAATCAGCTCGCCGATCACGATGCCAAAATCTCCGGCAGTCAGGTTATCCAGTGAGCCGCTCTGCATATGGTTTTCGATAATGGAAACCGTTTTCTCCGCCTCCGGCTCGACCCCGGTGACCAGCACAGGGGCTACACTGCCATCGTGCGTCAGCATGCCCTGCAGCTGAATAAAGGGCGCGGTCGCGACTACCTTTGGGTTAGCAATCAACTTGTCCGACAACGACTGCCAATCACTGATCGGCTGGTAGCCGTTGATGGTTGCGTGCGGCACCATGCCGAGAATGCGCGTCCGCAGTTCTCGATCAAAGCCGTTCATCACCGACAGAACCAAAATCATGACCATTACGCCGAGGGTAAGACCCAGCATGGAAATCAGTGATATGAAGGAGATAAAGTGGTTACGGCGCTTGGCCCGCGTGTAGCGCAATCCAATAAAAAAGGGTAAGGGTCTGAACATGAAAAGCAGGTTACCTTATAAGCCGGGCTCAGCCGGTGAATTTTGAGCGACATGTTACACTGAACTGCAGCCATTGGTCAGCGCTGGTGCGGCGCCAAACGAGATAAGCCATGCAAACAGACAATGAAGATAAGCGTGAGTTCTTTCGCATTCAAGATCAGATGGTACTGGATTTCAAACCAATCGATGGGCCTGATGCGGACTTGGGCAGTCAACATGGCGTGCTCTTTGATCTACTCACTGAGATGCACTTGCTCGACTACGAATCGCAACATCTGTTGCGGCAGATTTCTGAGCGTGACCGGGCACTGGCCCAGTATCTCAAGATCATCAACAAACGCATGGATCTACTTGGCAAAACCCTTGCTATAGAGCTCTCTGGCGACTTCGGTGAGCCAATGGACGTCACTATCAGCGAGGGAGGCCTGTCATTCGAGTCGAGCGAAGCATACCCCGTCGACTCCTGGCTTGCCTTGCGTATGATTCTGCTGCCCGCGCCTTTAGGGCTTGCCCTGCCGGTCCGCGTCTTGCGCTGTGACCGTAACGACAGGAACGAAGGTTGGACCCTGGCAGTCAACTTCGATGTACTCACCGACGCACAACGACAGTTGCTGGCAAGGCACATATTGCAAAAACAGGCGCAGGAAATACGCGCAGCCAAATCGACCGAAAGGAATTCAGAATGAAAAGCCTCGCTTATACCCTGCTATTGCTTAGCAGCACCCTGACCATCACAACGCTACACGCAGACACCCTGCGCATTCCGGTAGGCGAACAGAACAGCACTCAGGCCAGCCCCCTACCGCAGCGTGGAGCCACCTTTGACGCTGTCAGACGCGGCTGGGGTGAACCTGTAACCCGCCACGCAGCCGTCGGCCAGCCGCCAATTACCCGCTGGGACTACAACGGCTTTAGCGTCTATTTCGAATACAGCAAGGTTATTGATAGCGTACGTCAGCATTCAGCAAAGGCGCCCTGATTTGAAACCACTGATATATGGGCATCGCGGTGCACGCGGCGAAGCTCCGGAAAATACCCTGCCCAGCTTTCAGAAAGCACTCGACACCGGCGTGACCCGCGTAGAGCTTGATTTGCACCTGTCCGCAGACCAGCAACTAATGGTGATTCATGACCCGACCCTGAAACGCACCACCGGCCGACGGGGCAAAGTAGCTCAGCACAATGCAGCAGACCTGATGCAGATGGATGCGCGACGGGCCATCCCCGGTTGGGCAGAAAGCTGCCCTATACCCAGTCTTGATCAGCTATTCAGTCGCTTTCCGCAGATGCAGCATTATCAACTGGAAGTTAAGAGCGGTTCCGTGCGGCAGTCACGTATTGTGCTGGCAGCGGTAAAGGAACTGGTCGAGCGCTATCAGTTGCAGGATAAGGTGGTCATCACCTCCAGCAGCCGAACACTATTGAAATACGCCAAAGCATCGGGCTTTAACCTGCCTACCGGCCTGGTAGAAGAGTACGCATTACTCAATCCCGTAAAAGCCGCCAAGCGTTATGGCTGCAGCCACCTTATTCTGAACTGGAAATTATGCACAGCCGAGCGCGTCGAGCGAGCACAGCAGGCTGGACTGCATGTGTCAGTGTGGACGGTAAATGAAGAAGCGAAAATGCTGAAACTCGCCGACATGGGAGTCGACAGCATTATTACCGACTACCCAGCCCGGGCGACCAGGTTGTTTGAACGTAGCGCCTGAGGCCAGGCGCTAGTCAATTGCAGATCAGAACAGCCGATTGAGGCCGTCCAAGGCAGCTACCCGATAGGCTTCAGCCATGGTCGGGTAGTTGAAGGTGGTATTAACAAAGTAGTTGATGCTGTTGGCTTCGCCCTTCTGGCTCATGATTGCCTGACCAATGTGCACAATCTCTGATGCCTGGTCGCCAAAACAGTGAATACCTAACACCTCCAGCGTGTCTCTATTGAAAAGAATCTTCAGCATACCTACTGGCTCACCACTGATCTGGGCGCGCGCCATACTCTTGAAAAAGGCCTGACCAATTTCGTAGGGTACTTTCTCCGCCGTTAACTCTTGTTCAGTTTTGCCCAAAGAGCTGATTTCCGGGATGGTATAAATCCCGGTAGGCACATCATCAACAAAACGCCATGCATCGTTGCTGACAATATTGCCGGCAGCAGAGCGACCCTGGTCAAAAGCCGCACTCGCCAAGCTGGGCCAGCCGATAACATCACCAACCGCGTAAATATTAGGTACTGCCGTACGGTAGTTCTCGTCAACACTAAGCTGGCCACGACCATTTGGATGTAGACCGATATTCTCAAGACCCAGGCTGTCGGTGTTGCCGGTACGACCGTTACACCAGAGCAACGCATCAGCTTTGAGCTTTTTGCCAGACTTGAGGTGTAACACCACACCCCGGTTATCGGTGCCTTCTATTTTTTCGTATTCTTCGTTATGCCTAATCAGCACGCTGCTGTTACGCAGGTGATAACTCAATGCATCGGATATCTCGTCATCCAGAAAGCTAAGTAGCCGCTCACGGTTGTCGATCAAATCCACCTTTACACCCAAACCGCAAAAAATCGACGCGTATTCGCAGCCAATAACCCCTGCCCCATAGATGATCAGGGTACGAGGAGTGTGGTTCAAACGCAGAATGGTATCGCTATCATAGATACGTGGATGACCAAAGTTGACGTCGGCGGGACGATAAGGGCGTGAGCCAGTGGCGACAATAACCTCTTTGGCGATCAGCTTTTCTACTACACCGGTGTTGTTGACCAGTTCGATTGTATGCTCATCGGCAAAGCTACCCTTACCGAAGAATACGTCCACTCGGTTGCGCGCGTAATAGCTGGTGCGCGATGCAACCTGCTTGGCCATGACTTTTTCCGCACTTTTCAACACATCCGGAAAGGGGAACCAGCGGGGATCGCCAATCGCGCGAAACATGGGATTGGTGTTGAACTGAATGATCTGCTTGACCGAATAACGCAACGCTTTTGACGGGATAGTGCCCAGGTGAGTGCAATTACCACCAACTTCCTTGCGCTCTTCCACAACGGCCACTTTACGACCGTGCTTGGCTGCATTCATCGCAGCCCCTTCACCCGCAGGGCCTGAGCCCAGCACCACTACATCGTAGTTATATACAGCCATTCATTCAGTTCCTTGTATCACGCGTAAAGAGGATGCCACAGACAGCAAACCGACCCTAGTCGACCTTGGTGGCATCTCGGGCAAGGTCAAACTCCTGGCTGCGCGGTTCTACACCGGCATTGACGGTCGACTCTTCGCACTTGGTGACATCACCACCACAAATACCACAGGACTTATCCAAGCCAGTAGCACCTATACCACCGCAGGAACCAGCAATCGGCTTTCGACCCATCATCACGCCAACGGCCATACCGGCAACAATCAGCAGCATCAAGGGAAACACCAGAAGCCAAACCATGGTTTACTCCTCGCTCTTTGCAAGAGCATTAAATTGAGGAGTGCCTTTGGACACAAAAGCCTCCCCTTTGCGAATGACGAAAAACGCCGGAATTTCATGCGCAACAGCATAATCCCAGCCAGTATCCTCGCCCATGATCATCAGTAGCGTCGACAGACCATCTGCCTCAGCCGCCGATTCATCAAGGACCGTGACCGCAGCGAGTTTATGCATAACCGGGTGCCCGGAACGGGCATCAAAAGTATGTGAAAACCGCTGACCATTCACTTCATAATAGTTGCGATAATCACCCGAGGTGGAAACGCCTTCGCCATCCAGCGCCAGAATCATCTGCGCGACACGCTCATCATCTCGCGGCTCTTCGATGGCAATGCGCCAAGGGCGATTACCAGGCTTATGGCCTGCGGCTTTCAGCTCACCCGTTATTTCCACCATATAATTGGTGACATCGTAGGTCGCCAGACGTTCCACGACACGATCAACCATGTAACCGGCGCCGACGCTGCTAATGTCTAGCGTAAGCGCGACGTCCTTACAGAGTTGATTGTTTGCGTCTATGTGCAGGTGCTGCTGACCGACCTCCGCCATTACTTGCTCCAACTGCTCGGGATCAGGAACCTGGTGTTGTTCGCCACCATGGAACCCCCAGAGCTTAAGCAATGGTGCCACCGTAATATCGAAGGAGCCCTCACTGTCGCTGTAGAGATGATCGGACAAGCGGACCATATCCAATACCGACTCTGGCATTGGCATGCAGGTATTAGCTGCAGCCGCATTGAACCGAGCCAGGTCCGAATCGTGACGCCAGTTTGATGCCTCGCTATCAAAGCGAGCAAACATAGCCTCGATCTCTTCCTGGAGCACTTCGGGTTCGGGCGACTGTTCTGACGGAACCCACTTGATCGAATAGGTGCTACCCATGGTAGCGCCGTACATCTCGGAAACCGGGTCAACAGAATTGAAACAGCCCGTTAGGGCTGTTGCCAGAGCAACAGCTATAACGGGCCAGGTAACGCAACGGGGCATATTAACCGCCAAAGTCATCAAGCAGAATATTCTCAGGTTCAACACCCAGATCCTGCAGCATTTTGACCACGGATGCGTTCATCATAGGCGGCCCACACATATAGAACTCGCAGTCTTCCGGAGCGGGGTGCTCCTTCAGATAGTTCTCAAGCAATACATTGTGAATGAAGCCCGTAGGACCGTCCCAGTTGTCTTCCGGCAAGGGATCAGACAGCGCCAAATGCCACTCGAAATTCGGGTTGGCTTCAGCCAGCTGGTCATACTCATCAACGTAGAAAGCCTCACGCAAGGAGCGCGCGCCGTACCAGAATGAGATCTTGCGGGTGGAATGCAGACGTTTGAGCTGATCAAAAATGTGCGAGCGCATAGGCGCCATACCCGCGCCACCACCGATGAAGACCATCTCTGCATCGGTATCCTTGGCAAAAAACTCACCGAAGGGTCCATACACAGTGACCTTATCGCCAGGCTTAAGGCTAAAGACCCAGGAAGACATCTGACCCGGTGGCAAATCGTCACGACCAGGGGGCGGTGACGCCACACGGATGTTGAATTTAACCAGACCGCGCTCTTCCGGATAGTTAGCCATCGAGTAGGCACGAATAACCGTTTCATCAACCTTTGAAACATAGCGCCAAAGATCAAACTTGTCCCAGTCACCGCGGAATTCCGGCTGAATATCGAAATCCTTGTAGTTCACGGTGTGCGGTGGGCACTCCAGCTGTACATAGCCACCGGCGCGGAAGTCGACGTTTTCACCCTCGGGCAGCTTCAGCGTTAGCTCTTTGATGAAAGTCGCGACGTTGGGATTTGACTCGACCGTACACTCCCATTTCTTAACGCCAAATACCTCTTCAGGCACTTCGATCTTCATATCCTGCTTGACCGGAGTCTGGCAGGACAGGCGCCACCCTTCCTTGGCTTCGCGCTTGGTAAAGTGCGACTCCTCAGTAGGCAACATCTCACCGCCGCCGCTTTCGACGATACATTTGCACTGGGCACATGTACCGCCGCCGCCACAGGCGGAGGACAGGAAAATACCATTGGCAGACAGGGTGTTCAGCAGTTTCGAGCCAGCCGCCACAGTCACTGTACGCTCACCATTAACCTCAATGGTGACGTCGCCACTGCTTACCAGCTTGGAACGAGCAATCAGAATGACGGCAACCAGCGACAACACGATGGCTGTAAACATCCCGACGCCCAGAAAAATTTCCATGTTCATCAGTTACAGCTCCTCTTTACAGTTGCACGCCGGAAAAGGACATGAAACCCAGTGACATCAAGCCAACAGTGATGAAGGTGATGCCCAGGCCACGAAGCCCATCAGGTACATCGCTGTACTTGAGCTTTTCCCGGATACCCGCCAAGGCGATGATGGCCAGCGCCCAGCCGATACCGGCACCAGCGCCATAGACCACACTCTCACCGAATGCGTAATCACGCTCTACCATGAACAGCGATGCCCCCATGATGGCGCAGTTTACGGTGATCAGCGGCAAAAACACGCCCAGTGCGTTGTATAGCGCAGGTACGAATTTATCGAGCAGCATTTCAAGAATCTGCACGATCGCAGCGATCACACCAATGTAACTAAGCAAGCCAAGGAAGCTCAGATCCACATTCGGCAGGCCTGCCCAGGCAAGCGCGCCATCTTTCAGCAGGTAGGTGTAAATCAGGTTGTTGGCCGGGGTAGTAATAGCCAGTACAACAACCACCGCTACACCCAGACCAATGGCCGTCTGCACCTTCTTTGAGATGGCGATGAAGGTACACATCCCCAGAAAGAAGGCCAACGCCATGTTTTCAACGAAGATCGCCCGAACCAGCAGGCTTATGTAATGTTCAATCATGGCTTACATAGCCTCCTTCATGGCACGAGTCTGCGGCGCCATTTTGAATTCCGGCGCTTCAACCTGATCGGTCTTCCAGGAACGCAGTCCCCAGATAATCAAACCGATGATAAAGAACGCCGAGGGTGGCAGCAGCAACAAACCATTGGGCTGATACCAGCCGCCCGCGTTAACAACCGGCAAGATTTCGATACCAAACAGGCTACCCGCACCCAGCAATTCACGCACGGTTGCAACGCAGATCAGGATGAAGCTGTAACCCAGGCCATTACCAATACCGTCAAGGAAACTCATGTGCGGTGGATTCTGCATGGCGAAGGCTTCAGCGCGGCCCATCACAATACAGTTGGTAATGATCAAGCCAACGAAAACCGACAGCTGCTTGCTGATGCTGTAGGCATAGGCCTTCAGCACCTGATCTACCACGATTACCAGTGATGCAATAATCACCATCTGCACGATCATGCGAATCGAGCTGGGGATTTGGTTGCGGACCACAGAGATAAACAGGTTTGACAGCGCGGTTACCGAGGTCAAAGCGATACACATAACCAGGGTAACGTTAAGACTGGTGGTGACCGCCAGCGCAGAGCAGATACCCAGTATCTGCAGCGCAATCGGATTATTACTGAAAATGGGATCAAAGAGCACCTGTTTGGCGCTTGCCTTAGCCATGATTATGCCTCCCCTGCGCGAAGATGATCGAGGAACTCGCCAAAGCCGTCTTGACCCAGCCAGAAGCGCACCAGGTTTTCTACGCCCCGACTGGTCAGGGTCGCACCGGCCAATGCATCAACCTGATGCTCGGCATTCGGACTATTGCTGTCTACGCCGCCCTTGATGACGCTGATATCAACGTCGCCAGACTCGTCATAAACCACTTTGCCAGTCCACTGTTTCTTCCAGTTCGGGTTGTCTACCTCACCGCCCAGACCGGGGGTCTCGGCGTGTTGGTAAAAGCCCAGACCAACGACGGTCTTCAGATCGCTTTCCAGCGCCATGAAACCGTACAGGGTAGACCAGAGACCATAACCGTGAATCGGCAGGATCAGCGTTTCGATCTCGCCCTGCTCGTCTTCAACCACATATACCGTGGAATAGTACGACTGACGACGAATACTGGCGATATCAGCTTCAGGATCCAGACGCTCAGAGGTCGCCGGGTCCTTGGATGCTTTCTGCTGATCGAAGGTCAGCGGATCCCTGGCATCGCTAAATTCGCCAGTACGCAGATCAACCAGACGCGGAGTGATCTGCTTGAACTGATCCTGAACACTGACACCTTCCTTATATAGGCCGGCGATCTGCAAAATGTTGCGCTGCTTATCCTGCAACTGGTTGGTTACCTGAACTGGCTTAAGTGCTACCGCAGCGGCAGACACCACGACAGAGCAAACCAGGCAGACCAGAAGCGCAACCGTAAGAGTGCGGAGAACGGATTCTTTCTTACTGGACATTGCGTGCAAGCCTCCGTTTGATATTGGCCTGGACCACAAAGTGGTCGATGAGCGGAGCGAACAGGTTGGCAAACAGGATTGCCAGCATCATCCCTTCAGGGAAGGCCGGGTTGACCACCCGAATGAGGATAACCATCAAACCTATCAACGCGCCAAACATCCACTTGCCGGTATTGGTCATCGACGCAGACACCGGATCAGTTGCCATGAAAATCATACCGAAGGCAAAACCGCCCACCACAAGATGCCAATACCAGGGCACCGAGAACATCGGATTGGTATCCGAACCGATAGCGTTGAACAGCAGGCTGGTAGCAACCATACCAATCATCACACCAGCAACGATCCGCCAGTTGGCGATTTTGGTCATCAGCAGCACTGCGCCGCCAATGAAAATGGCCAGCGTGGAGACCTCACCCATTGAACCCTGAATGTTGCCGTAGAAGGCATCCCACCAGGTAATGCCCTGCGCAACGACCTGATCGATACCGCCTGACGCCGCCATGCTCAGCGCGGTCGCGCCAGCAAAACCATCGACTGACGTCCATACTGCGTCACCCGACATCTGCGCCGGGTAGGCGAAGAACAGGAACGCTCGGCCAGTCAGCGCCGGGTTAAGGAAGTTCTTACCCGTACCGCCGAAGACTTCCTTACCGATAACCACACCAAAACTGATGCCGAGCGCCACCTGCCACAGCGGAATGCTGGGCGGTACGATCAGGGCGAACAGGATGGAGGTAACGAAAAAGCCTTCATTGACTTCGTGCTTACGCACAGATGCAAAGACAACTTCCCAGAAGCCGCCGACCAGAAAGGTCACTGCATACACTGGCAGAAAGTAAGCCGCGCCGTGGATCAGGTTGTCCCACAGGCTGTCGGGGCTAAAGCCGGCAAACAGCGAGATCAGCGCAATACGCCAGTTATCCTGTGCCACCAGCAAATCTGCATTGCCTGCATAGATGCTGTTGGCCTGGTAACCAATGTTGTACATACCGAAGAAAATGACCGGAAAGGTACAAAGCCATACGGTAATCATCATGCGCTTGAGGTCGAGACCATCTCGCACGTGAGCAGTCGTCTTGGTGACGCTGCCTGGACGATAGAAGAAGGTATCAACGGCTTCGTACAGGGCATACCACTTTTCGTGCTTGCCGCCCTTTTCGAAGTTGTGTTCTATTTTGTCGAGGAATGCACGTACACCCATGACTTAACCCTCCTTCTCAATGCGAGTCAGGTTATCCCGCAGAATCGGGCCGTATTCGTACTTACCGGCACAAACGTAACTACACAAAGCCAGATCCTCTTCATCCAACTCCAGGCAGCCGAGTTTTTGCGCCATCTCGGTATCACCTACGATCAGATAACGAAGCAGCTGAGTCGGCAGGATGTCCAGCGGCATGATCATCTCATAGTTACCCACTGGCACCATGGCGCGCGGACTGCCGTTGGTGCTGGTATCAAAGTTGAACAGGCGCGAAGGTGACAGCTTGGAGACAAAGATGTTGAGCACTGAGTGCTTGTTCTTGCCCGCTCGCAGGTAGTGAAGAAGCTGACGTTCATCGCCTTCTTTCAACACCGATACCTGAGAGTGGAAGCGACCCAGATAGCAGACCGGACCACGAGCCATGCGACCGCCAAAGACGGAACCGGAAATCACCCGATTATTGGCCGGAGTCAGCTCACCTGCGGTCAACTCGTCCAGATTGGCGCCAAGACGGGTTTTCAGCAAACGGGGTTTCTCGACCTGAGGGCCAGCAAGCGCGACGTAGCGGTCAGTCCAGATCTTGCCTTGGGAAAAGAGCACACCAAAGGCTATTACGTCCTGGTAGTTAATCTGCCAAACCGTTTTAACTTCGTTGACTGGATCCAGGTTGTGGATATGCGTACCAGGCAAACCGGCGGGGTGCGGACCGGCAAAGCTCTCAGTGCTGACACCGGAGACAGATTCGCCAGGTATGCTTGCGCCTTCAGCTTTGCATAGCCACACCTTACCCAAGCGAGAAAGCACTTTCAGGCCAGTCTCAAAATCGGCGGCATGTTGCTTGATAATGACAGCCGGATCGGCGGCAAGTGGATTGGTGTCCATCGCAGTGACAAAAATCGAACTTGGCTTACTGTCCACTGCAGGGGTTTTGCTATAAGGCCGGGTACGCAGAGCAGTCCACAGGCCCGAGCTGATCAGTTGATCACGCACCACTTGCTGATCAAGTGAAGCCAGTTTATCGGCATCATAGGAATCGAAAGTAACGGCTTCGTCACCCTCAACATCAATGACAACCGACTGCAACACACGCTTATCGCCACGATTGATAGCACTAACCACACCCGCTGCGGGTGCAGTAAAGATGACACCAGGCGTTTTTTTATCACTGAACAGGATCTGACCCAGCTTGACCCGATCTCCCTCGCGCACTTCCATAGTGGGCTTCATACCTTGGTAATCGAAGCCTACTACTGCGACGCTGCGTACCTGACGAGCGTCATCGATGCGCTGCTCGGGAGAGCCGGTGATTGGCAGATCCAAGCCCCGTTTGATTTTTATCATACGAATAGCCTAATCACTAGTTTGGAATCTTTAAGGGCGGGCTGCCCGTGCGGAGCACAACAAGCTCTGGCGGAATGGCTCTTGGCAACAGACACTAAATCAGGGCGAGGTAGCAGCAAACCCCCATCAAAAATCCCGCTAAGTATAAAGTTCCTGCCCCACCATTGCTACTCGGCCCCTTGGTTTTTTCGGGTTTTTAATAGCCTGCATTGATGAAATCTATGACCAAGCACACCGCGACCACCCTACTCTGCTCTAGACTAGCGTATCCCAATACAAAATGGAGAAACCGCATGCGACCACAAGCCCTGCTGCTTGCCGCCCTTCTGCTACCAGCCACAGCCTATGCTGACAGCGCCCCTAACAGCCAGAGCGAATTCACTGAGAGCGTGGCATTGGAAAACAGTAACCAGGTATTACCGTTGCGCAATCAACACCTGCTTGAATACCTGTTTGTGGATGTATACAGCGCTGCGCTCTACGCGCCAGACGACGCCGAGCTCAACCGGCTATTGCCTGGCGATGCGCCACTGCGCCTGGAGCTCTCCTATTACCGGTCCATTAAACGCCAAGACGTGATAAAAGCCGCCTGGACAGCACTGAAAAGACAATACGATGAAAACGCGTTGGCACAACTAAAACCCAATATTGACGAGTTACATTCAACCTTAAGCGATATCAGCGACGGCGACCGTTACAGCTTGACCAGAACAACCACAGGCAAGCTGATACTTCGTCACAACGGAAAGGCAACGTTCGAGTCCGACGACCGACAACTGGCCGAAGCCTATCTGGGGATATGGCTAAACCCAAACGGCCTGTCTGATGAGCTTCGCACCGCACTACTGAACTGAAGTCAGCGAGCAGCAGGCAACAAAAAAGGCGCCGCAGCGCCTTTTTTGCATTACCCAGTCAATCAGGCCGGGAAAGCCGGCGGATTAACGTGAGCCATATCTTCCAGAATGCGAACGACCTGACAGCTATAGCCAAACTCGTTGTCATACCACACGTAAAGAATGACGCGATTGTCATTACAGATAGTGGCTTCAGCATCGACCACGCCAGCATGACGCGAACCAACAAAGTCGGATGACACCACCTCTACCGAGTTGGTGAAATCGATTTGCTTGTGCAAGTCAGAGTGCAGCGCCATATCGCGCAGGTATTCATTCACCTCGTCACGATTGGTCGACTTTTCCAGATTCAGGTTAAGAATGGCCATAGAGACGTTGGGGGTAGGCACGCGAATCGCGTTACCGCTCAATTTGCCTTCAAGCTCAGGCAGCGCCTTGGCAACGGCCTTGGCTGCACCGGTTTCAGTGATAACCATGTTCAACGCAGCACTACGGCCACGACGGTTACCCTTGTGGAAGTTATCGATCAGGTTCTGGTCATTGGTGTAAGAGTGAACAGTCTCTACGTGGCCATTAACGATACCGTACTTGTCATTGATTGCCTTGAGTACCGGCACAATGGCATTGGTTGTACAGGACGCAGCAGACACAATTTTATCTTCGGGCGTGATGGCCGCATGATTGATACCGTGAACGATATTCTTCAGATCACCCTTACCTGGCGCCGTCAGCACAACCTGGCTCGCGCCCTTGCACTGAAGGTGCTGTGACAGACCAGCTTCATCGCGCCACACACCGGTGTTATCAACGATGAGCGCATCTTCAATACCATAGCTGGTGTAGTCGATGCTGGCCGGGTCGCTAGCGTAAATAACCTGAATCTGATTGCCGTTGGCCGTCAGCGTATTATTCTCTTCGTCAATGGTGATAGTGCCCTGGAAAGAACCATGCACGGAGTCACGACGCAGCAGACTAGCACGCTTTGCAAGATCGTTTTCGGCACCCTTACGCACAACAATGGCGCGCAGCCGCAGACCATCACCTACACCCGCTTTTTCGATCAGAATACGCGCCAACAGACGACCAATCCGGCCGAAACCGTAAAGCACGACATCACGACCCTGGCGACGCTCGCCGGTATGACCGATAACACTGCTCAACTCGGCACGCAGGAAGGCATCCAGATCCTCACCACCACTCTCGCGGAACTTGTTTACCAGGCGCGCCAGGTCAATTGAGGCAGGCCCCAGCTCGAGATCCAGCAACGCGCTAACCACCGGAAAGGTGTCGTGCACTGACAGCTCGGTGTCGTCGATCTGGCGAGCGAAGCGATGCGACTTCAGCAAACTGATAACCGAGCGATTAACCAGGCCACGACCATAGATGGACGTCACCACGTTATGTTCACGGTACAGGCGACCGATCAGGGGAATCATGGCTTCAGCGGTCGCTTCGCGATCCGTCCAGCTTTCCAGACACTGCTCGAATTGGGCTTGAGTCACGGCTTTACCTTCCAAGTCTTGATAACTAAAGGGCGCATATTATGCTTTCCATGACGCCTTGAGGCAATCACCAGCCCAAAAACAACCAGAGAATGAGCACAGCGTGCCTGACAGCGGTACACTTACCCACCTCTTAAACCGGTCTGTCTCGATGTATCGAAGCAGCACCTGCAACATGACCACCATGAGCTTATTGCATGCCTGTTGATACCACCCTACTGTCTCTTCCGCTCGCCAAAGGCCCCGGAGACAAGATGCACTGGGCCGGGTTGCACGGTGCCGCACGCGCGCTGGCAATCGCCGAGGCCGCCTCCCAACATCAGGGACTCAGCCTGGTCATCACCACCGACACCTCGGCCAGCGATAGTCTGGAGCAAGAACTTCGCTTCTTTTCGCCGACCCTGCCGGTACTGAGCTTCCCCGACTGGGAAACCCTGCCGTACGATCGCTTTTCGCCGCACCAGGACATCATATCGCAGCGCTTGCGCACACTCTTCCAGCTGCCGCAGGTGACCCAGGGCATTCTGGTTGTGCCCATGACCACTTTGTTGCATCGCCTGCCGCCACGCAGCTTCCTTGGCGGCTCGGTATTGATGCTGGAACTTGGTCAGCGGCTGGATATCGAGCGCATGCGGCTGGATCTGGACTCAGCTGGCTATCGCTGCGTCGATACCGTCTACGAACACGGCGACTACGCGGTGCGGGGCGCGCTGCTTGATCTGTTCCCCATGGGCAGCAAGCTTCCCTACCGTATCGACCTGTTTGACGATGAAATTGAAACCCTGCGCACCTTTGACCCTGAGAGCCAGCGCTCCATCGATAAAGTGGAGCGCATCCACCTCTTGCCGGCAAAGGAGTTCCCGCTCGACAAGTCGGCACTCACAGGCTTTCGTGCGCGCTTCCGTGAGCGCTTCGAAGTAGATCACCGACGCTGCCCGCTTTACCAGGACCTTAGCGAAGGCCTGGTACCTCCTGGCATCGAATACTATCTGCCCTTGTTTTTTGAAGAGCTGAGCACCCTCTTTGACTACCTGCCGGACAGTACCCGCCTGTTTACCCTGCCCGGCATTGAAGGCAGCGCTGAGCACTTCTGGACCGATGTGCGTAACCGGCATGCCGAGCAGGGCGTTGATCCGACGCGCCCTCTGCTGCCGCCAGGCGAACTTTTCTTGCCCGTGGAAGAGTGTTTTGCGCGCATCAAGAGCTTCGCCCGGACAATCTGCCACCAGGAGCAACTGAGCGACAGCAGCCAGAGCAAGGACCTGGGATGCCTGCCAGTCCCCGAGCTGCCAATCGATAACAAGCTCGACAACCCGCTGCAGGCTCTGCAGCAGTTCTTGCAGGCGCATTCCGGGCGCACCCTGTTCGTTGCCGAAACAGCTGGCCGACGGGAAGCACTGATAGAACTCCTGGCACGTATTGACCAGCGCCCTCAGCAGGTTGATAGCTGGCTCGACTTCGTCACGTCTGACCATCCGCTCGCGCTGACCATAGCGCCACTGGACCAGGGCCTTTTGACCCAGAGCCCGGCCGTCGCCCTGATTGCCGAAAGCCAGTTATTTGGCCAGCGCGTGATGCAGCGCAGGCGTCGCGGCAAAGCGACGGATATGGGCGACGCCATCATTCGCAATCTCACCGAACTGCGTGAGGGGGCACCCGTAGTACACATAGATCACGGCGTGGGGCGTTATCTGGGCTTGACCAACCTGACCGTAGAAGATCAGGAGACCGAGTTTCTGGTGCTGGCCTACGCGGAAGAAGCCAAGCTCTACGTGCCGGTTGCCAACTTGCACCTCATCGCCCGCTATTCCGGCTCTGAAGATGAAAGCGCACCGCTGCATCGCCTTGGCTCTGAGCAATGGCAAAAGGCCAAACGCAAAGCCGCTGAAAAAGTACGCGATGTCGCCGCCGAACTACTGGACGTTTACGCCCGCCGCGCGGCCCGTGCCGGATTCAGCTTCAGCGCACCCGAGCGCGACTATCAGAGCTTTGCAGACGACTTTCCGTTTGAAGAAACAGCGGACCAGGAAGCCGCGATCGATGCCGTGCTGCAAGACATGACCAATCCACAGCCTATGGACCGCCTGGTCTGTGGTGACGTGGGTTTCGGCAAGACCGAAGTAGCCATGCGCGCGGCTTTTTTGGCGGTGCACGGCGGCAAACAGGTCGCGGTTCTGGTGCCCACCACCCTGTTGGCACAGCAGCACTACAATAGCTTCAAGGATCGCTTTGCCAACTGGCCGGTAAAAGTCGAAGTAATGTCACGCTTCAAGTCCGCCAAGGAGATCAAGGCGGCCGTCGGCGAGCTCGCCGACGGCAAGGTGGACATCATGATAGGCACCCACAAGCTGCTGCAGGAAGACGTCAAGTTCCAGGACCTCGGCCTGGTGATTATCGATGAAGAACACCGCTTTGGCGTGAGACAGAAAGAGCAGCTGAAAACGCTGCGCAGTGAAGTGGACGTGTTAACCCTGACCGCGACGCCGATTCCTCGCACGCTCAACATGTCATTCTCCGGCATGCGCGACCTGTCGATCATCGCTACACCGCCAGCGCGCCGCCTGTCGGTCAAGACCTTCGTCATGACCCAACAGAAACCGGTGCTGAAAGAAGCCATACTGCGCGAGCTGCTGCGCGGCGGACAGGTCTACTTCCTGCACAACGAAGTGCAGACTATCGAGAAATGCGCCGCCGACCTGGCCGAGCTGATTCCTGAGGCGCGCATCGGCGTAAGTCATGGGCAAATGCCCGAGCGCGCACTCGAACAGGTGATGCGCGACTTCTATCACCGCCGCTTCAACATCCTGGTGACCACCACGATTATTGAAACCGGTATCGACGTCCCCAGTGCCAATACCATCATCATCGAACGCGCCGACAAGTTTGGCCTGGCGCAGCTGCACCAGCTGCGCGGACGTGTCGGACGCAGCCACCACCAGGCCTACGCCTATCTGCTCACGCCAGATGGCAAAAAAGTCACCCGCGATGCAGAGAAGCGCCTGGAAGCCATTGCTGCCGCACAGGACCTGGGCGCAGGCTTTACCCTGGCCACTCACGACCTGGAGATTCGCGGCGCCGGGGAGCTACTGGGCGACGGGCAGAGCGGCCAGATCCAGGCCGTCGGCTTCACGCTCTACATGGAAATGCTTGAGCGCGCGGTGAAAGCCATCAAGCAGGGCAAGCAGCCCGAGCTTGATCAACCCCTGGGCGGCGGCACCGATATCAACCTGCGTCTGGCGGCCTTGATCCCTGATGACTATCTACCGGACGTGCACGCACGCCTGATTTTGTACAAGCGCATTGCCAATGCGAACGACGACGAATCGCTGCGGGATTTGCAAGTGGAAATGATCGACCGTTTCGGCCTCTTGCCGGAGCAGGTCAAGACGTTATTCCGCGTAACAGCCCTAAAATTGCGCTGTGAACCACTCGGCATTACCAAGGTAGACGTGGGCGCTGAGCATGGCCGTATTGAATTTGGTGCACAAACCGAGATAGACCCCATGGTACTTGTGCGCATGATTCAGGATAATCCGCAGCGCTATCGCCTCGAAGGCGCAACGATGTTTCGCTTTAATGCGCCCATGGCCGGCGTTGAACTGCGACTCAATACCGTAGAAGCATTAATCGACCGACTGGCGCAAGCGCCACAAGATACCCCTGCTAAGGGCAAAGGAAAGAGACCATGAAGCATCTTTACAAAAAGCTGAGCCTGCTCGTGCTGGCCACACTCGTCAGCACCATGACGATGGCTCAATCAGCTGGTGAGTATCTGGTAGAAGTGGTCTTTTTTGGCCAGCCCTCTGCATCGCTGGTGATGGGTACGCCACCTGATCTCGACTGGTCCGACAATGCCGTCAAACTGGATGAGACAGCCCGCAGCGACGTTCAGAGCATAGACCCAACACGCTTTCGGTTAAGCCAGGAAGCACGCAAACTAGAGCAAAACGGCTATCAGATTTATCTGCATCAGGCGTGGACGCAACCACTGGACAACGATCTGGACGTTGCGCTGAGCAAGGGCGAGGCAGACAACGGGATCTATCCGATACAGGGACTGGTTAACCTGAGCAAGGATAACCTGATGGAAATTGCCGTTTCATTCTGGCACAACCGCAAAGCCAGTGACCTGCAGATGAGCGGCGCTTCAATTGTGTCGGAGAATCTGCACCAACGCCGCCCGCTGCGGCTGAACGAAACGCACTATCTTGATCATCAAAGCCTGGGCATGCTGGTGCGCGTCAGCCGCTGAAGCGAAGCCTACTGCTGCCAGCCTGCCAAGCTGGCGGCAGCTTCAACCTGAAATAAGACTAGCCAGTACCTGTTTGACCTGACCCATTCCTCGCTCAATCACCGCTTCAATTGCTGCCATAGTGATCACCTCGCTCGACTTGCCGGCAGCAGGGTTAACGACCAACGCCAGACAGGCGTAAGGTAGATCAAGCTCCCGAGCCAGTGCCGCTTCAGGCATACCGGTCATGCCGACCAGATCAGCACCATCGCGCTCAAGCCGGATTATTTCCGCTGCCGTCTCCAAGCGAGGCCCCTGCGTAGCCGCATAAACCCCTTTCGGCATATGAGCTAACCCCTGCTCGCGCAGAATGCGCACCAGGCGCTGAGTCAGATCAGCATCATAAGGCCACGAAAAATCAATATGTACCACATGCTCCAGATCATCTTCAAAGAAACTGGGCGCCCTACCCCAGGTGTAATCAATCACCTGATCAGGTACACAAAAAGTGCCCGCCTTGAGCTCTGGATGAATACCACCGACGGCGTTCACAGCAACTACCTGTTCTACCCCGGCAGCCTGCAACGCCCATAGATTGGCGCGATAATTCACCCTGTGCGGCGGGATACGATGGGGCTTGCCGTGACGCGCGAGAAACACCACGTCCTGCGCGCCAATACGACCATGAACCAAAGGCGCTGAAGGCTTACCGAACGGTGTTTCCGGCCAGTCCTCTCCCAAGAGTTCGACACCTTCCAACTCGGTTAACCCGGTCCCGCCAATAACACCCCAGATACTCATGAACTGCTCCGACCAGAGGATTCAGCGGAGCCTTGGCTAGCGCCTTCGGCACTCTGCCTCTCAGTATGCAGAGCCAAAGGGTCCGGCAGATGCAAGGTAGAGGTAGGAAACGCCACCTGAGCCTGGTGATCATTAATGATCGCCAATATCTTCAGCAGTATGTCCTCTTTTACGCGGTGGTACTCAGCCCAGACCGGCGTAGTAAAACAATAGATAAAGAAGTCGACAGATGACGGCGCACAGCGATCAAAGAACACCATCTGCGTCTGTTCCTGATCAATATCCTCGTGTTCCTTCAGCATATCGCGCACTTTTTGCACGATGGGCTCCATTTGACCAACGTCAGCATAGCGGATACCCAGATGCTCGTAGATACGCCTATGGCTCATCCGTGATGGATTCTCCACCACAATATTATTGAAAATGGAGTTGGGTACGTAGAGCGGACGCTTATCAAAGGTACGGATGCGCGACAGACGCCAGCCGATATGTTCTACCGTCCCTTCGATGTCGCGATCAGGGGAGCGCACCCAGTCGCCCACCGCAAAGGGTCGATCCAGGAAGACCATAAGACCGCCAAAAAAGTTGGCCAGCAGATCCTTGGCAGCAAAACCAACAGCAATACCACCGATACCACCAAATGCCATCACGCCGGAAACGCTATAACCCAGCGACTGCAGAACAACCAGGGTAGCGGTGATGATCACCGAAGCACGTAGCAACTTACCGACCGCATTGACGGTAGTCTTATCGACTGGCTTCTGTCGGTAACGAGTGTCAACCAGACGCTTTTCGACTTCCTTCATCAAGCGCAAAATAAACCAACACAACAGCACTATGAGCAGGATGCGCTGACATTGATCCAGCACATCGGCTAAACCCTCGTCCATTTCATTGGCAGTAATTCTTGCTGCCCACATCAACCCCATAGACCAGATCAGGACCCAGGCAGGACGACGCGCCGCATATACCAGGGCATCGTCCCACATATTAGTAGTGAGCTCGGCCCTGCGCTCCAGGCGATCAAGAATGAGCTTCACCACGTAAGCGGCCACCAAAGCACATAACACCACGGCAAAAACCTGATACATCCAGGCTTCGCCAATAAGCGGCAGTTGCTCCATATTAAGTTTTGCGGTCAGTTCATCGATGCTGTCCATCAAACCAGGCCCAATCCTCTCAGTAATGAATAATGCATGCCCCACTCAGGACTTGCCTTGTAATCGATAGGCACAGTGCGGCGAGCCAACATGGCTGCAATATTAGCCGGTGCCTGCAGACCTAATCGCTGCGCATGCAAAAGCCCCTCTTCCGCTGCCGCTCTATCATTGCAAATCAGCAACATGTCACAACCCGAGGCGACCGCAGCATCAATACGCTGCGGAATCCCGCCAACCGCGTGGGCACCGGCCATAGAGAGGTCGTCACTGAATATCACACCGGCGAAACCAAGCTCCTCACGCAAAACGTTTTGCAGCCAGTAACGGGAAAATCCCGCCGGCAACGAATCCACCTGAGAGTACACAACATGGGCAGGCATAATACCGCCCAATTGGCTGGCCAGCAGAGCAAAAGGCTTGAGATCCAGCTCGCGGATCTGCGCTTCGCTTCGCTCATCTACAGGCAGCGCAAAATGCGAGTCGGCTTCAGCCCAGCCATGCCCGGGAAAGTGCTTACCGGTAGCCGCCATTCCAGCCTGCGCAAGGCCATCGATGTAGGCGCTGGCAAGAAAACTCACTTGTTCCGGATTGCCGCCCAGAGAGCGACTGCCAATGACCTGACTGCGGCCGTGATCCAGATCCAGTACCGGGGCAAAGCTGATATCAATGCCGCACGCCAGCATCTCGGTTGCCATCAACCAGGCGGCACTGCGCGCCGCCGCTGCGGCTTGATCGCCGCCCTTGAGCGCAATGTCTGCCAACGCCGGAAGACGCTGCACACCTCGACGCAGGCGCTGCACGCGCCCCCCCTCCTGGTCGATAGCAATCAACATGTCGGGGCGCACCGCGCGAATGGAAGCAACCAACTCGCGTACTTGAGCGGGCGACTCCGTGTTACGTGCAAATAGAATCATGCCGCCCACTTCTGGCTGGCGCAGCAATTGCCGATCCTCAGGCTCAAGCCATAGGCCTGGCAGATCCAGCATCAAAGAACCTTGTTTCAAGCAACCACCTCCTGACAAAGGGAAACGCAGCGCCTGCTCAGGCGGCGTCAATCTGAACAGTACAACCGACCGGTGTGCTGTCGAACAGTTCCAGCATATCTTCGTTGCGCAGCCGAATGCAGCCATGCGAAAGCGGCTCACCCATCGGCTGATCATCTCCGGTGCCATGCAGGTATATGTAGCGGCGCTGCGAATCGACCTGCCCGCCTCGGTTGAAACCAGGCCGATTGCCGCACAACCAGAGAATACGCGTGAGTATCCAGTCACGCTGGGGATTAGCAGCAGCCAGCTCCGGCGTCCATACCTCGCCGGTCGGACGACGGCCGATATAAACACTACCCAGTGGCTGACCAGCACCGATGCGGGCGCGAACGCGGTGCTCACCACCCGGAGTGCATCCGGAGCCGGAGCGCTCGCCCAAGCCATTGAGCGCCGAAGAGACAGGATAGCAACAGACAACCTTACCGGCCTGAAAACCCGTGAGCTGCTGTGCTGCGATAGAGATATGAATATGGTCCAACTGCATGATCAACTCCGTTACCAGCGCACACGATAACGGATCAGCCACCTATAGGTAAGAGCGTGAAAGCTAAACCACCGCGCTTTCGATCGTCTCGCGCTTTGCAGGCAGCGTATCTGCGCGCATGCCAGCAGCGAGGAAAGGCACCATCAAACGCAGCACCTGATCGACCGCACGATGCTCCGCGAACTCAGCCTCGGCTATAGCGCGGAGCGCCTTCATGCTGGACATGGTGAATGCGGCAGTTCCCAACATGAAATGCACGCGCCAGAAAAGCTCAGGCGCTGGAACATTCGGCACAGTGCCGCCAACCAGTGACATATAGCGCTGAAAGACCTTGCCATACACTTCGGCCAGATACTTACGCAGATGCCCCTGGCTCTGACTGAACGCCAACCCCAAAAGACGCATAAAGGTAGAGAGATCATTGCCGCTACGCGGCTTGACCGTCAGCGCCTGGTCTACCAGCATTTCCAGCAAGCCTTCCAGGCTAAGTTGCCGCAGATCACCACGCTGTTCGTGTTCATCCAGCTCGCGCTCGAGACTACTCACAAAGGGATCCAGGAAACGCACAAAAACAGCTTGGATGAGCGATTTTTTCGACCCGAAGTGATAATTGACTGCAGCGAGATTGACGCCTGCCTTGCTCGTAATCAGGCGCAAAGACGTTTCAGCAAAGCCTTTCTCTGCGAACAGCTGCTCAGCTGCATCCAATATGCGCTTAACGGTATCAGACTGCGCCATCAGGGCTCTCCAAGGTGTTGACATTTGATTCAAACATACGTTTAAAACGATTTAATTGTCAACCCTGTTTGGGACCACTCGGCGCAACCTTAATCGGCACAGCAAAGAATACGAAGGCTGAATATCCTAAACAGGGGTTGCCGAAGCAGAACAACTGTATATAATCACAGCTACTGGATAAAAAAACAGGCTCTACCCAATGCAGAAGCTAACCGCAAGACAACAGCAGGTACTGGCCTTTATCAAGGAATATATGGATAGCAACGGCTATCCGCCCACTCGAGTAGATATTGCCAAGACATTGGGCTTCAAATCGCCCAACGCTGCAGAGGATCACTTGCGCGCCCTGGCGCGTAAAGGCGCAATCGAGATGATTCCTGGCGCCTCACGAGGCATCCGACTGCCTGAAGGCGAGCCGGAAGCCAGTGAAGACCGCCTACCGGTTATCGGTCGAGTAGCTGCCGGGGCACCAGTACTGGCACTCGAGAACATCGAAGATCATTGTCGCATTGACCCTGGTTTCTTCCACCCACGCGCGGACTTTCTGTTGCGCGTACAAGGTGAAAGCATGAAGGACATTGGCATCATGGATGGTGACTTGCTGGCCGTTCATCGCACCACAGAGGCGCGTAATGGCCAGATAGTCGTAGCGCGTATCGGTGATGAGGTCACGGTTAAGCGCTTTCAGAAGCAAGGACGCAAGGTGTCCTTGCATGCAGAGAACCCCGAATTCAAGCCGATTGTAGTCAATCTGGCAGAACAGGAACTTACCATTGAAGGTTTGAGCGTCGGTGTAATCCGTCGCTGAGGAGCTGAGAATGCAGTACGCCCGCCCTGACCAACAGACATTGACCCAAGCTGATCTGTTTCATAACGCCTTGATGGCAACACGTATGGAGCACAACCAGCTTGCCCGTTTGCAGCAGCCCAAACCGCTGTCTTCAACAGAAGAACAGGAGTACGGCTACAGCGAAATCAGCTTGCAGGGTGCTGCCCGCCAGTGCCTGCAATGGCTTGCTCCCGTACTGCGTGATCTCAGCAACAATGCAGCCCCGTTGTGGCTTACCCTGATCGACCCACCCGCCAGCCTGAGTAATCAGTGGCTGCGCAATGCCGACCTAGACCCCGAGCGAATCATGATCGTTCGCTCCAAGCCAGGCATGGACGTCACCAAACTATGCTGCGACCTGCTCAAACTAGGTGGAAGCCATACTGTCGTCAGCTGGCTACTACCCGACAGCAGCACTGCCCCACGCCTCGGGCGTGCAGCGCAAGCCGGCCACTGCCGCAGCCTCAACATCCGACTTCAAGCCGCGTGACAAACAAAAAGGCCAGAGACATTATCTCTGGCCTTCTTATTCAGCTGCGACTGGCAGAAACACGATTCAAGTCTCCAGCCAACACACTGCGGAGCGGCCTAACTAGCAACGCATTAGTTGCGCCAACTCCGTGCCAGCTGAAATCCGCTCAGTGGAGAACACGATCCTCAGGGATATGCTCGTCCTCTTCCTCATCCATAATCTGCCCGGCTGCTTGCATACCAGCACTGATCATGGCCTTGGCTACTTCAATGTAGTTGCCCTGAAGGTAATCTTTGGCGTCAACCGAGAACTCGATCACCAGCAATGGCTCGCCCTCTTCGTCGGAGCGACGCAGAGCGACCTTGCCATTATCCAGCTCAACGATTTCAAGAAAGGGTGAAGGCATCTAATCTGGTCTCCTGTAGTGCAGGCGCGCAGTATACCATAGCGCACCATCTACCGCAGCCCGACTACCACTCAAGCATGCCTTCCCGGTAGCTGCGCGCACGCTCGTTGAGAGCAATGCAAGCTTCGTTAGCATCCTCCAAAGACCACTCCGCTCGCTTTACCGCGGTGCTCGCAATCAGCGTCTCGGCAGGCGCAGAGGCCTCAGGAACAGGAGGCGCCTGAAGCTGCTGCCAGGCCGCAATAAGCTTGGCTAGCCAAGTATCGCGGCTATCAGCCATTTCAGTTAACTCGGCCAGCTCCGGCCCAGGGAAGCGCGCCACCACCGCTGGAGACAAGGCAGCCTCCACTTGACGCAGTTCAACCAACGGCCAGCGATAGCGGTCAGCCACCTCATGCACCACCGCTAACACACCTCGATACAGGTGAAATATGGCGTGCTCACGGTGGTACTGAGTCTGGCTTGACGCATCGATGGCACCGGAGTTGGCCGCTTCAGCCCAAGCATCAATAGCCCTGCGTGCAAAGAACAGGGCCTGATTGGTACGGGTATAAACTTCATTAGCCATGAAGAGCCACCTCAGCGCTTGGGTTTCTTGCGGCCATCATCTATCGACCATTTTTTACCGTCATGAAAAGCTCGCCAGCCACTTGGCTTGCCCTCAATTTCACTTTGCACATATTGCTCTTTGGTCTTGCGACTGTAACGCACAACAGTAGGATTACCGTCCGGATCAGCGACTGGCGCGTCCATCAGGAAGTGATACTTGGGGTCAATCTCGTCTTTGTGCGGCAGCAACTCTTTGACCAGGGGCGCGCGCGTTTCCCGATTTTTGGGGAACTGGCTGGCAGCGAGAAACAAACCAGAAGCACCATCGCGCAAGATATAGACGTCATCGACCTTCTCGCACTGCAGCTCAGGCATTTTGACCGGATCCATCTTGGGAGGAGCCGCTTCACCGCTCTTGAGCAGCTTGCGCGTATTCTTGCACTCGCTGTTAGTGCAACCAAAATACTTACCGAAGCGTCCTGTCTTCAGCTGCATTTCGCTGCCGCACTTGTCACACTCCAAAACCGGACCGTCATAGCCCTTGATCTTGAACTGACCTTGTTCGATTTCAAAGCCACTACAGTCGGGATTATTACCGCATACGTGTAGCTTACGCTTCTCATCAACCAGGTAACTGTCCATGGCCGTACTGCAGATAGGGCATCTACGCTTGGCGCGCAAAACCCGAGACTCGCCCTCATCATCATCGGCAGCGACTTCGTTACCAGGCACCAGATTAATGGTTTCCTTGCAACGCTCCTTGGGCGGCAGCGCATAGCCTGAGCAACCCAGGAATACACCGGTAGAAGCAGTGCGAATCATCATTGGCCGACCGCATGCCTGACAGGCGATATCGGTCTGAGTGGGCTGATTGGCCCGCATACCCCGCTCGTCATCCGTGGACGAGGCTACTTTCAGCTTGGCACTGAAGTCCGCATAAAAATCATCCAACACCTGCTTCCAGACAACCTCACCCTGAGCGACGTCATCCAGCGACTCTTCCATGCGCGCAGTAAAGCCATAGTCCATCAGGTTCGGGAAACTCTCGCCCAAACGCTCAGTGACAATATCGCCCATTTTTTCGGCGTAAAAACGTCGATTATTCAGCGTTACATAACCGCGATCCTGAATAGTCGAGATGATTGATGCATAAGTAGATGGGCGACCAATACCGCGCTTCTCCAGCTCTTTTACCAGACTGGCTTCAGCGTAGCGCGCTGGCGGCTTGGTAAAATGCTGCTTGGGCTCCAACGCCTGCAGAGCCAATACGTCGTCAACCTTGATATCAGGCAGCACCTCATCCTCGCCACCCTTACCTTGCGGTGGCAGTACCTTGGTGTAACCGTCAAACTTGAGAATACGGCCCTTGGCGCGCAACTCAAAATCACCTGCACCAACCTGAATGCTGGTGGAAAGATATTTGGCGGGCGTCATCTGGCAGGCGACAAACTGGCGCCAGATCAGCTCATACAGACGCTCGGCATCACGCTCCATGCCCTTGAGATCAGCCTGCTTCAGCTTTACGTCGGAGGGGCGGATAGCCTCGTGGGCTTCCTGCGCACCTTCCTTGCTGCTATAGGAATTCGGCTTCTCTGGCAGGTAATCCTTGCCGAAGGTCTTTTCAATATAGCCGCGCGCCATGGTGACCGCATCGGCTGAAAGATTGGTCGAATCGGTACGCATGTAGGTGATGTAACCCGCTTCATAGAGCCGCTGGGCCATCATCATGGTTTTCTTCACGCTGAAGCTCAGGCGGGTACTGGCAGCCTGTTGCAGCGTGGAAGTGATAAAAGGTGCGTTGGGGCGAGAGCTGGTTGGCTTATCCTCACGCTTGAGAACGCGGTAGTCGGCTTTTTCAAGCAAAGCCAAGGCAGCATCAGCCTGCGCCTTTGCAGTCGGCCTGAAGGCCTCTCCAGCCTGCTTAACCACCTCGAAACGCACTGCTTCAGCCTTGGGCGTGTGTAGCTGAGCGTGAATCTCCCAGAACTCTTCCGGAATGAAGGCGCGAATCTCACGCTCCCGATCCGAGATGAGCTTTACAGCAACCGACTGCACCCGGCCTGCTGACAAGCCGCGGGCAATCTTCTGCCATAGCAACGGCGAAACCATATAGCCGACCACGCGATCGAGAAAACGGCGCGCCTGCTGGGCATTAACACGGTTCAGATCCAGCTGACCTGGCTTGGCAAATGCCTCCTGAATCGCTTTCTTGGTGATCTCATTAAACACTACTCGCTTATAGCGACTTTCATCACCACCGATACTTTCCCGCAGGTGCCAGGCAATCGCCTCCCCCTCGCGGTCCAAATCCGTTGCGAGATAAACCGTATCGGCGTCTTTGGCCAACCGGCGCAATTCGTCGACGACTTTTTCCTTGCCAGGCAAAATCTCGTAATGCGCCGCCCAACCATTGTCCGGGTCAACACCCATACGTTTGACTAGTTGCGCGCGCGCTTTGGCTTGTTTTTCCTGCTCGCTGGCGGGTGCGGCCTTACGGCCACCCTTGGGTTTGCTGTCGGTCTTGGCGCTGCCGCTAGTGGGCAGATCGCGAATATGACCGATGCTAGACTTCACAATGAAATCATTACCAAGATACTTGTTGATTGTCTTGGCTTTGGCCGGTGATTCCACAATGACCAGTGCTTTTCCCATAGGTAATCGTTTTCCTGACTCAAGCTGATTGAATGGCCCACTAAACTGCGCAGCACCATCAAAGAAAGGCTGTGGTAGCCACTCGGAGGGGCCAGAGCCTACACGTCTTCGCTGATAAAGGTAAAGCGCGGATATACTTTGCCGTCAACCTCCACCCTTTCTTCAAACATCGCCTGCGGCCGAACCCATAGGTCAAAATTGCCGTAAAGCGTGCGATATACAACCAACTGCTCTTCGGTTTCAGAATGTGTCGCGAGACCAATAACCTCGTAATCCTTTCCTTTATAGTGCCGATAACGTCCGGGGCGCATAAACAAGTCCTCAATTCAGTTTAGCGGGTGTCTACACAACCGCTCAGCCATAAAAAAGCCGAGGCACATGGCCTCGGCTATGGTCACACCCTGATCTTGTTAGACACGCTCAAAGACAGTGGTGATGCCTTGGCCCAGACCAATACACATGGTCGAGATACCAATAGTGCCGTTATTCTGCTTCATAACATTCAGCAGGGTGCCGGAAATACGCGCACCGGAACAGCCGAAGGGGTGACCCAGGGCGATAGCGCCGCCGTGCAGGTTAACCTTCTGTTCCATCTGGTCGAGCAACTTCAGATCCTTCAGGACTGGCAACGCCTGAGCAGCGAACGCTTCGTTAAGCTCAACGAAGTCAACGTCGCCAATGCTCATACCAGCACGCTTCAGGGCTTTCTTGGTCGCAGGTACTGGACCGTAACCCATGATCGCCGGATCAACACCGGCAACCGCCATGGAGCGGATAACTGCCAGAGGCTCCAGGCCCAGGGCCTGTGCACGCTCAGCCGACATCACGATCATGCAGGAGGCGCCGTCAGTAATCTGCGACGACGTACCTGCAGTGACGGTTCCGCCCTTGGGATTAAACGCCGGGCGCAGTGCAGCCAGGCTTTCCAGGGTGGTTTCCGGGCGAATGGTTTCGTCAGTCGTGAACACCTTCAGGAAGCCATTTTCATCATGGCCTTCCATCGGAATGATCTCGTCCTTGAAGTTACCTTCAACCGTTGCCTTGTGTGCCAGACGGTGCGAACGCTCACCGAAGGCATCCTGCTGCTCGCGGGTGATGCCATGCATCTTGCCAAGCATTTCAGCTGTCAGGCCCATCATGCCGGAGGCCTTGGCAGCATACAGCGATAGTTCAGGATTTGGATCAACCCCGTGCATCATGCTGACGTGCCCCATGTGCTCAACACCACCTACGACGAACACATCACCGTTACCGGTCATGATTGCCTGCGCCGCAGTGTGCAGTGCGCTCATGGATGAGCCGCACAGACGGCTGACCGTCTGCGCTGCACTGGTGTGCGGGATCGGGGTCATCAGTGATGCCATACGGGCAATGTTCCAGCCCTGCTCCAGGGTCTGGTTTACACAGCCCCAGATTACATCTTCAACTTCTGCCGGATCGATCTTCGGATTCCGCGCCAGCACACCGGTAATCAGGTTAGCTGACAGGGTTTCGGCACGCACGTTGCGGTACATACCACCCTTGGAACGGCCCATCGGGGTGCGGCCGAAGTCGACAATAACGACGTCTCTCGGATTCAGGCTCATAGATTTACTCTCGCTCTGTACGTTCCGCGGTTAACCGAAGAATTTCTGACCGGTCTTCGCCATTTCACGCAACTTTTCAGTTGGGGCATACATGGCGCCGAACTCGGCGTATTTATCCGCTATGGCCACAAACTCGGCCACACCAATGGTATCGATATAGCGCAGAGCGCCACCGCGGAAGGGCGGGAAGCCAATACCGTAGATCAGACCCATGTCCGCATCTGCTGCCGACTCGACGATGCCGTCTTCCAGGCAACGTACAGTCTCCAGGCACAGCGGAACCATCATGATCTCGAGAATTTCCTGATCGGTGAACTCGCGCTGTTCCAGCACCACCGGCTTGAGCAGCTCGTAGGCTTGCGGATCAACAACCTTCTTGGTCTTGCCTTTCTTGTCGAGCTCGTAGGCATAGAAGCCCTTGCCGGTCTTCTGACCCAGACGGTTGGCTTCATACATCACGTCGACCGCAGTCTTGGTGGTGTCAGCCATACGGTCGGGATAACCCTCGGCCATGACATCACGGCCGTGGTGACCGGTATCCATGCCAACTACGTCCATCAGGTACGCGGGACCCATGGGCCAGCCGAATTTTTCCATGATCTTGTCAACGCGCTGGAAATCGGCACCCATATTGATCAGACGCGCGAAGCCGCCGAAATAAGGGAACAGAATGCGGTTGACCAGGAAGCCTGGGCAGTCATTGACCACAACCGGCGTCTTGCCCATCTTCTTGGCATAGGCAACGGTAGTAGCGATCGCCTTATCACTGGACTTCTCGCCACGAATAACCTCAACCAGCGGCATCATGTGTACCGGATTGAAGAAATGCATGCCGCAGAAGTTTTCAGGACGCTTGAGCGCCTGCGCGAGATAAGTGATGGAGATGGTAGAGGTATTGGATGCGATGATCGCGTCTTCGCGAACATACTCTTCTACCTCAGCCAGCACTGCATGCTTGACCTTGGGGTTCTCAACAACCGCTTCAACCACGATGTCGACTTCCTTGAAGTCGCCATAAGACATGGTTGGACGAATCGCGTTAAGCGCCTTGGCCATTTGCTCAGGCTTCATACGGCCCTTGGCCACACGCTTGCCGAGCAACTTCGAGGCTTCGTCCAGACCCAGCTGAATACCCTCTTCGCGGATATCCTTCATAAGGATGGGCGTGCCCTTAACAGCTGACTGGTAAGCAATACCGCCACCCATGATACCAGCACCCAAAACGGCGCCCAGCTTCACGTCATCAGCTTGCTTGTCGTACTGTTTGGCTTTGTGCTTCAGCGCCTGATCATTCAAGAACAGACCCACCAGGCTTGCAGCGACATCAGTCTTGGCAAGCTTGGCAAAACCGGCAGCTTCGATTTCCAGCGCTTTCTCACGGCCATGGTTGGCCGCTTTCTGGATGGCCTTGATCGCTTCAACGGGCGCCGGATAGTTCGGACCCGCCTGACCAGCAACGAAACCCTTGGAGGTCTCGAACGCCATCATCTGCTCGATGGTGTTGAGCTTGATCTTTTCCAGTTTGGGCTGACGCTTGGCCTTATAGTCAAGCTCGCCGGACAAAGCACGCTTGATGATGTCCAGCGCGCCCTCCATCAGCTTGTCATCGGCAACAACCGCATCCACAGCACCCATTTTCAATGCTTTGTCAGCACGCTGTTCAGCACCACCGCAAATCCACTCAATCGCGTTGTCTACGCCGATCAAGCGTGGCAGACGGACGGTGCCGCCGAAGCCGGGGTAGATACCCAATTTGACTTCTGGCAAGCCGATCTTGGCGCTGGCGGCCATAACGCGGAAATCCGCAGCCAGACACATTTCCAGACCACCACCCAGCGCCATGCCATTGATCGCAGCAACCGTTGGCACATTCAAGTCTTCAAACGCGTTGAAAATCTTGTTGGCCTCCAGGTTACCGGCGACCAGATCTTCTTCTGGCAGCTTGAAGGTGTTAACGAACTCGGTGATGTCGGCGCCGACGATGAACACGCCCTTGCCACTGGTGACGATAACGCCCTTCACATCACTGTTGTTTTGAATGGCCTCGACTGCCGCTTGTAACTCGGACAGTGTGGCGCTGTTGAACTTGTTGACTGACTCGCCCTGCAGATCAAATCTGAGCTCGACGATGCCGTCTTCAAGACCTTGAACCGTGATGGCTTTACCTTCGTAAATCATCAACTGATCTCCACGCTATGAAAGCACATGAGAAACACCAGTCGCCCTCGCCAGCTTGGCGCCGGCGAACAACTGATGTCATGAACGATCCCGATAATCGGGGAAACGATGAATAAAAAATTCATACGGCCGTTTGATTCGGGTGCGCACACCTTCTGTCAAAAGCCCGCTCTTGTCAATCTGCCTGCCAGTAAGCCGTATCGCGAAAAAGCCGCGAAACCAGTAACCGAGGAGTACTTTATACCTATAAAACAATAAGTTAATTGACGACACCGGCAAGCAACCAAGAATCACCAAAAAGATCAAATCAGGTACCGCAAACCCCTACTGTAGCAGGCGCCATGCACACCACAAACCACCAAGGCGCACTATAACGAATGAAAAAAAGACGGGACTTCGAAGCACTATGCCCAGCCCTGCAACAGCGCTATGCTCAGTCATGATGTTAAGCAAAACAGGCTGCACGCAAGGCGGCAACACTGCTAGTATCCGAAGAAAAAAGGAGAGATGCCGATGCTGTACTCACACGTGCTGGTGGCCGTGGATCTGATAGAAGAATGTCGCGAAGTGGCCGATCACGCAATGAAGCTTGCGAAGGCACTGGATGCCAAGCTGTCTCTGCTGCACGTGGTAGAACCACTGGCAATGGCCTATGGCGGAGACGTGCCGATGGACCTGTCCATGCTCCAGCAACAGCAATTTGAGCAAGCCAAGGAACGGATGCAGATGTTCGCTGCCGATTATGGATTACCAGATGATCGCCTACAGATAGCCTTCGGCCATCCGCGCCAAGAAATCCATCGCGTGACGGAAGAGCAGTCCTGCGACCTGATAGTAGTGGGTAGTCACGGACGCCACGGCCTGGCCCTGTTACTGGGCTCGACCGCCAACGATGTATTGCACGGCGCACCCTGCGACGTCATCGCCGTACGCCTGGGCAAAAAAAGCTAAAGCACGAGCCAAGCTTCAAGCTTCAAGCTTCAAGCTTCAAGCTTCAAGCCAGAGCCTAAGTCAGCCCGCGCGACACTTGCACCTGAAAGTGTCGCGCAACCAGCCAATTTAAACCTGAAACCCCAAAACACCCACCGCTTGCCGCTTATAGCTTGTAGCTCAAACTGACGACTTAGCCGCCAGCTTGCTCTTCCAATTCCGCCCAACGCTCCATAGCCAGATCGAGCTCCTGCTGTTTCTGCTCGACCTCTGCCAACACCTTGGTAGTAGCGTCATGCGACTGCTGATAGAAAGCCGGATCGCTAATCTGCTGCTGCAGGGCCTCAAGCTTGCTTTCCAGCATTTCCATAACTTCAGGCAGTGCATCCAGCTCACGCTGCAACTTGTAGCTCAACTTCACTTTGGGTTGCACTGACACTGGCGCAGCAGCTACTGGCGGCTCAGGGACTTCTGCAGCGGCCTCCGTCTGAGCATTGGCGTCCTCGCCCCACTCTGCCAATGTTTCGATGCGCCCGCCCTGACGTAGCCAATCGGCATAACCGCCGACGTACTCGCGTACCTTACCGCCACCTTCAAATACCAGGCTGCTGGTAACTACGTTATCAAGGAACACCCGGTCGTGGCTTACGATCAACACAGTACCGTCGAAACCGGCCAGAACCTCTTCCAACAGCTCCAGAGTCTCGACATCCAAGTCGTTAGTCGGCTCATCCAGCACCAGCATATTAGCCGGTTTACTGAACAGGCGCGCGAGCAGCAAGCGTGCGCGCTCACCACCGGACAAGGCCTTCACCGGCGTACGTGCGCGCTCCGGCGAGAACAGGAAATCGCCCAGGTAGCTAATGACATGCCGACGATCGCCATTAATTTCAATAAAGTCGCGACCTTCAGAAATATTATCGATCACCGTCTTTTCCGGCTCCAACTGATCGCGCAGCTGATCGAAATAGGCCACTTCCAGCTTGGTACCACTGTGAATCTTGCCGCTATCAGGCTGCAGCTTGCCGAGCAGCAGCTTGAGCAGGGTACTTTTGCCGCAACCGTTATTACCAATCAAACCAATACGGTCGCCACGAATAACGTTGACGGACAAATCGCGCACCAGAGGCGTGCGACCTGGCCACGCAAAATTGATGTGCTCAACCTCAATAACCCGCTTACCGGAGGAGTCTGCGGTTTCCAGTTGGAAACTCGCCTTACCCTGCCGCTCAATTCGCTGAGCGCGCTCATCGCGCATGGCCTTGAGCGCTCGCACACGACCCTCGTTACGGGTCCGCCGCGCCTTGATACCCTGGCGAATCCATACTTCCTCCTGCGCGAGCTTCTTATCAAACAACGCATTGGCGGTAGCCTCAGCGGCAAGCTGCTGCTCCTTGTGCTCAAGGAAACTACGGTAGTCGCCAACCCAGTCAATCAGCTGCCCACGATCCAGCTCAAGAATACGCGTAGCCAGCGCCTGCAGAAATTGACGGTCGTGGGTAATAAAGAGTACCGCGCCGCGAAAATCCAACAACACTTGCTCCAACCAGGCGATAGTATGAATATCCAGGTGGTTGGTAGGCTCATCCAACAGCAGCACGTCAGGTTCTGCCACCAGCGCCTGCGCCAGCAATACGCGACGACGCCAGCCCCCAGAGAGCTCCGACATGACCTTGTCCGCTGGCAAGCCCAGGCGTGTCAGGGTGGTCTCTACCAACTGGTCAAGACGCCAGCCGTCCTTGGCTTCCAGGCGCTCTTGCACCTTCTCCAGGCGCGCAAGCTCGGCATCACCCATATCGCCCGTAATCAGATGATGATACTCAGCGAGCAAATCTCCGACACCAGCCAGACCGGCCGCGACCACGTCATAGACCGTTTTATCGTCAGCCTTGGGTAGTTCCTGCGGCAACTGCCCAATTTTCAGACCAGGAGCAGCCCAGATTTCACCTTCATCAGCTGGCTGATCACCGTCGATCAGCCTGAACAGGCTCGACTTGCCCGCACCATTGCGGCCAATCAGGCACACCCGTTCACCTCGATCGAGCTGAAAGCTGACCTTGTCGAGTAGCGGATTGAGGCCGAAGGCCAAGGAAACATCGGTAAAGGAAAGAAGAGCCATAGCACACCTGTGATTGAATCAGACGGGCATTCTACCTGTAGCGGCGCCACTCTGTAACAAATGCCCATTAATTCGCAGCTGCCCCTTTTTCAACACGGGGCAAAAAGCTAAGCTGTGGACCCAGGTTCGCCGTACGCAGCGACCGCCTGCGAGCACCTGAAACTCACCCGGCTATTGTTGCCCTCCTGGCAGGATCACTATGTACCGCACCATCCGTTTTCGCACCGCTGTATTGCGTAGCCTCCTGGCTACCAGTCTGTTATTCATCAGCTTTTTCGCCGAAGCTGACAAGCTGGATACTCAGCGACTGCTGTATGACCAAGCCATGGACGCCATAGAGAAAGGCGATACCAGCCGCTACCGACAGCTCGAATCCGGCCTGCGTGACTACCCACTTTACGGCTACCTGGTCCTGGCCAAGCTCAACCAAGACTTCTCTAGTGCGTCAGACGAGCAAATCACCGTATTTTTGCGCACCTATGGCGACCTGCCATTCGCCAACCGCCTAAAAGCACGCTGGCTATACCGGCTGGCGGACCAGAGGAAGTGGTCGACCTTTGAGCAGAACTACACCACAGCGGATCAAAGCGCGGGACTTGAGTGTAAAGCCACCATGCGTCGCTGGGATCAAGGCCAAAGCGCGGCGGCGATGCAAGAAGCGCAAGCTCTGTGGACAGTCGGCCGCTCACAACCCAATGCATGCGATCCGCTATTCGCTCGCTGGCAGCAAGCGGGAGGGCGCACCGACGATGTTGTATGGCAGCGCATTCGCCTTGCCTTGCTCTATCGTCAGGACGGGCTGGCGCGCTACCTGACCAAGCTGATGTCCAGCAATAAGCAGCTGGCAGAACGCTTCGTTGAAACCGCCACCAAACCCACAGCATTGCGCGACAGTAGCAATTATCGGATCAGTGCAAGCCAACCCGCAGACAAGTTGGCCGACATAGCAACGGTCGCCTTACGCCGCCTCGGTCGCGACAACAGCAGTGCTGCCTTTGACATCTGGCCGCTATACAAAGACCTGCCCTATAGCGAAGAAGACCGACTCGCCATCACCCGTGACATCGGCGTGCGCCTGGCGCGCAGAGTTCAACCTGCGGCCTTGGCCTTCATGGCGGCCAACGACCCGCAAATGAAAGACGACGACATCAGTGAGTGGCGCATTCGCCTGGCATTACGCACCAGCAACTGGGAGACAGCGCACGCACTGACTCAGCAGATGCCCGAATCCATGGGCAGCCAGAACCGCTGGCGGTATTGGAAGCTGCGTAGCGCCCAACTGGCCTCCAGCAACGCTGGCGAGCTGATCAACGAATACAAAGACCTGGCCGAGCAACGCGACTTTTATGGCTTCCTTGCCGCCGAGCGAAGCAACCAGCCCTACGCCCTTAACCACGTCAGCGCACCGGTTTCAGACCAGCTTCTGGAACGGGTCAAAGCGCTGCCAGCCACGCAGCGCGCCTACGAGTTTCTCGCCCGCGACGAACTCACCGAGGCCCGCCGCGAGTGGTATCACGCTGGTGACAACTTCAGTCGCGAAGAGCTGATGGCTCAGGCAAAACTGGCACGTGAGATGAGTTGGTATTTCCCTGCGATCCGTGGCATCAGCATTGCCGAATATTGGGATGACCTGGATATCCGCTTCCCGATGGCTTATCGCGAGCCCATTGTGCAGCAAGCTCAGGCCCGCCAGATCAACTCAAGCTGGGTCTATGCGATTACTCGTCAGGAGAGCGCCTTTATGGCCGATGCCCGCTCGCACGCAGGCGCCATGGGCCTGATGCAGCTCATGCCAGCAACAGCGCGCGAAACAGCTCGGCAATACGACATACCCTACGGCAGATCAACCGACGCATTGATACCTGAGCGCAACATTGCCATCGGGGCTGCGTACCTTTCTCGCCTGAGCGGTCAGTTCAATGGCAACCGTGTGCTCGCCTCGGCCGCCTACAACGCCGGCCCCGGCCGAGTACGCCAATGGACCCGCGGTATGGGCAACTTACCAGCTGACGTATGGGTAGAGGCTATCCCGTTCGACGAAACACGCAAATATGTGCAGAGCGTGCTGAGCTACGCCGTTATTTACGGTGAGAAGCTAGGCATCAAGCAAAGCGTGATGGACCAGCACGAGCGCTATCTGGAGTTTTAAGCCCTTAAGGCTCCAGCATCTGCAAACGGGCGCGCACGGTTTCTACCAGTTGATCAGGCTGGAATTTGGACAGGAAACCGTCGCAACCCACCTTTTCAACCATTGCCTTATTGAAGTTACCCGATAGAGAAGTATGCAGCACCACATGAAGATCCTTGAGACGCGGGTCCTTGCGGATTTCGGCGGTGAGACGATAACCGTCCATCTCCGGCATTTCCGCATCGGTAATAACCATCAGTAAGCGCTCAGTCATATCATCACCAGCATCAGCCCAAGCCTGCAGCATACGCAGTGCTTTGAGGCCGTCGGTGGCAACATGCATATTGAGATGAAGCTGAGCCAAAGTGGCTCGCAACTGATTGATACCTGTAGGTGAGTCGTCAACCAGCAACACCTCACGACCATGCGCCTTGGTGAGCAGCGGGTCTTCCAGCAACTCTTCACTGACGCGGGTATTAAACGGCACAATCTCCGCCAGTACTTTTTCTACGTCGATAATTTCAACCAGACGCATATTCTCCAGCCGCGTGATCGCCGTCAGGTAATGCGCGCGACCGGCACCCTTTGGCGGCGGCTGAACAGTGTCCCAGTTCAGATTCATGATGCGATCAACGCTGCCAACCAAAAAGGCCTGCACGGACAGGTTATACTCGGTGACGATAATAGTGCTGTCGGACTTCGCGGGAATGGGTTGCAGGCCAATGGCCCCAGCCAGATCAATAACCGGGATGGTTTGTCCGCGTAAATGGATAACCCCAACAACATGGGGATGCCGCTGCGGCATCTGTGTTAACGCCGGCAGGGTCAACACTTCACGAATTTTAAAAACGTTCAGCGCAAACAGTTGGGGGCCCGATAGTTGAAACAACAAGATTTCAAGCCGGTTTTCGCCAACCAAGCGGGTACGCGAATCGACGGTATCAAGAACCCCAGCCATAACTTTTGCCTCGCAACATTCATCAGCAGATAGCAAGCCGCCATCTCTTTCCCTGCAGTATAGCCGCAGTTACCCGTTACGAGACAAGGCTATCACTTAATAGTAGGCATGTTCCGTAACGGTGTGATCCGTAGAGTCACGCACACCGGTCAATTCAGGAATACGCGCTACCAGGGTCTTCTCAATACCTTCTTTGAGGGTGACATCAACCATGCCACATCCCTGACAACCGCCACCGAACTGCAAAACAGCTATGCCACCCTCGACCACGTCGAGCAATTTCACATCCCCACCATGACTCGCCAAACCGGGGTTGATCTCGGTCTGCAGCAGGTAATTGATACGTTCATTCAGCGGACTGTCTTCGTTAACCATAGGTACCTTGGCGTTAGGTGCCTTGATCGTCAGCTGCCCGCCCATGCGATCGGTCGCAAAATCTACCAGCGCCTCTTCAAGAAAGGGCTCACTGACCGCATCAACCCATACATTAAAAGGCTCAAGAGGGATAACGCGGTCTTCCGGCTTTTCTTCACCGGGCTTGCAGTATGCGATGCAGGTTTCGGCATAGGGCGTTCCCGGCTGGGTAATGAACACCCGAATACCGACACCGTCCGCATCCTGCTTTGACAACAGGTCAGCCAGATAGTCCTGCGCGGATTGGGTGAGAATAATGCCTGCCATGAAATGCCTCTTACTCATATGACTTGGACAGCCATTGTAAGGCAAGCCCGCCCACGAATAAAGTCCCACCTTTTTACTTGGTTATTATCGGCACCCTCAGCACCCTCACTTTTACTATGCAATCGAGACAATTCAGAGTTTTTGACGCGCGTGCTATCATAGCCGGCTTTTCGGCGTGTAACTTTGGAGTACCCATGTCTGACCGTACCGCTCGCTTGACCGCTCTTCATCAGGCTCTGCAACAGCGCATTTTGATCCTCGACGGCGGTATGGGTACCATGATTCAGGCCTACCAGCTTGAGGAAAGCGATTTTCGCGGCGAGCGTTTTGCCGACTGGCCCAGCGATCTCAAAGGTAATAACGATCTCCTGGTGCTCACTCGTCCTGATGCCATTGGCGCCATGGAAAAGGCGTATCTGGATGCTGGCGCCGACATTATCGAGACCAATACCTTTAACTCCACTCGCGTTTCTCAGGCCGACTACGGCATGCAGGAACTGTCCTACGAGTTGAACCTTGAAGGCGCCCGCCTCGCTCGCCGTGTGTGCGATGAAAAGACACTGGAAACCCCTGACCGCCCGCGCTTCGTCGCCGGCGTACTCGGCCCGACCAGCCGTACCTGCTCGATCTCACCGGACGTAAACAACCCGGGCTATCGCAATATCAGCTTTGATCAACTGGTTGAAAACTATGTTGAGTCAACTCGTGGCCTGATCGAAGGCGGCGCAGATCTGATCTTGATCGAAACTATCTTCGATACGCTCAATGCCAAGGCCGCTATCTTTGCCGTGCAACAGGTATTTGAAGACGTCGGCGTAGAACTGCCAATCATGATTTCCGGCACCATCACTGACGCCTCCGGCCGGACGCTCTCTGGCCAGACCACCGAGGCCTTCTGGAACTCAGTCAGTCACGCCAAGCCTATCTCTGTCGGTCTCAACTGCGCACTCGGCGCGAAGGACTTGCGTCCCTACCTGGAAGAGCTATCCAACAAGGCCGGCACTTATACCTCGGCTCACCCCAATGCCGGCTTGCCAAATGAGTTTGGCGAGTACGATGAGACGCCAGAAGAAATGGCCGTAGTGGTCGAGGAGTTTGCCGCCGCCGGTTTTCTCAACATCGTTGGTGGCTGCTGCGGTACCACGCCTGGGCACATTCAGGCGATTGCCGAAGCCGTCGCCAAATACCCGCCACGCGCCATTCCCGACATTCCCAAAGCATGCCGCCTGTCTGGTCTAGAGCCATTCACCATTGACCGCAGCTCACTCTTCGTCAATGTCGGCGAGCGCACCAATATTACTGGCTCTGCACGTTTCGCCCGGTTAATCCGCGAAGATAACTACACCGAGGCACTGGAGGTCGCGCTGCAGCAAGTCGAAGCCGGCGCCCAGATCATCGACATCAACATGGATGAGGGCATGCTCGACTCCAAGTTGGCCATGGTCACTTTCCTCAATCTGATCGCTGGCGAGCCTGACATCTCGCGCGTACCCATCATGATTGACTCGTCAAAGTGGGAGGTCATCGAAGCAGGCCTGAAGTGCATCCAGGGTAAAGGTATCGTCAACTCGATTTCCATGAAGGAAGGCGTTGATGCGTTCAAGGCACAGGCTCATCTGTGCAAGCGCTATGGTGCTGCTGTGGTAGTGATGGCCTTTGATGAAAAGGGCCAAGCCGATACCGAAGCGCGCAAGAAGGAAATTTGTCAGCGCTCCTATGACATTCTGGTCAACGAAGTCGGCTTTCCGCCAGAAGACATCATCTTTGACCCCAACATCTTCGCGATTGCTACCGGTATTGAAGAGCACAACAACTATGCCGTTGATTTCATCAATGCCTGTGCCTATATCCGGGACAACCTGCCCCATGCACTGACGTCCGGCGGCGTTTCCAACGTCTCCTTTTCCTTCCGTGGCAACAACCCGGTGCGTGAAGCCATCCACTCGGTCTTTTTGTTCCACGCAATCAAGAACGGGCTGTCGATGGGCATCGTCAATGCCGGTCAGCTGGAAATCTATGATCAGATTCCAGCCGAACTGCGCGACTGCGTTGAGGATGTAGTACTCAACCGGACCGAAAACGGCACCGAAGCCCTGCTGGAGATCGCCGATAAGTACAAAGGCGACGGCAGCGTTAAAGAAGCGGAAACCGAGGAATGGCGCAACTGGGAAGTCAACGCTCGCCTTTCGCACTCGCTGGTCAAGGGCATTACCGCATGGATCGTTGAGGATACCGAAGAAGCCCGCCAACAAAGCAAGCGCCCGATCGAGGTAATCGAAGGCCCGCTGATGGCTGGCATGAACGTGGTCGGCGACCTGTTTGGCTCCGGCAAGATGTTCCTGCCACAAGTGGTCAAGTCTGCCCGCGTCATGAAACAGGCGGTTGCTCACCTGATCCCCTTCATTGAAGAGGAAAAGGGCGATACGCCGGAAGCCAAAGGTAAAATCCTGATGGCCACGGTCAAGGGCGACGTCCATGACATCGGCAAAAACATTGTCGGCGTAGTGCTGGGCTGTAACGGCTACGACATTGTTGACCTGGGCGTGATGGTACCGGCGGACAAGATCCTGCAAACCGCCATTGACGAGAAATGCGACATCATCGGCCTGTCCGGCCTGATCACCCCATCATTGGACGAGATGGTACATGTCGCCCGCGAAATGCAACGGCGAGACTTTTATCTACCGCTGATGATTGGCGGCGCCACCACCTCCAAAGCCCACACTGCGGTCAAGATTGAGCCGAAATACCAGAATGATGCCGTGATTTATGTCACAGACGCCTCACGCGCAGTCGGCGTTGCGACCACATTGCTGTCCAAAGAACTCAAGCCGAACTACATCAAGCAGATTCGTGAAGACTACGCCGTGGTGCGCGAGCGCACAGCCAACCGCAGCGCACGCACCAGCTATCTGAGCTATGCGCAGGCAGTCGAGCAGGCTCCAAAACTGGACTGGCAAAGCTACCAGCCGCCTGCGCCGCAGGTAAAAGGAGTGCAGGTACTCGACAAGATCGATCTCAACGTATTGGCAGAGTACATCGACTGGACGCCCTTCTTCATATCCTGGGATCTGGCTGGCAAATACCCGCGCATTCTTGACGACGAGATTGTCGGCGAAGCTGCGCGATCCCTGTTCGCCGACGCCCAGGCCATGCTCAAGCAACTTATCGACAACCAATCCATCACCGCTCGCGCAGTGTTTGGCTTCTGGCCAGCCAATCAGGTCAACCATGATGACATTGAGCTCTACGATGACGCTGGCGAGCCAATGGCAACACTGCATCATTTGCGTCAGCAAACTATCAAGCCAGACGCTAAGCCCAACTTTTCACTAGCTGATTTTGTCGCCCCTAAAGACAGTGGCAAAACCGACTACGTGGGCGGCTTTATTACCACCGCCGGGATCGGCGCAGAAGAAGTCGCCAAGGCTTATCAGGACAAGGGTGACGACTACAACTCGATTATGGTCAAAGCACTGGCTGACCGTCTGGCGGAAGCTTGTGCTGAATGGTTGCATCAGGAAGTACGCCGCAAACACTGGGGCTATGCCCCTGACGAGGCGCTGCAAAATAACGACCTGATCCGTGAGAAATATCAAGGCATACGCCCTGCTCCCGGCTACCCAGCCTGTCCCGACCACACCGAAAAAGCGACGCTATTCAAGCTGCTCGACCCGCAGGGCGAGTCCGGCGTGACGCTTACCGAGCACTTTGCCATGTTCCCAGCAGCGGCAGTCAGCGGCTGGTACTTCGCACACCCGCAAAGCCAGTACTTCGCTGTGGGCAAAATTACGCGTGACCAGGTTGAGTCATACGCCGCTCGCAAGGGCGATAGTCAAGAAACAGTTGAACGCTGGCTGGCACCCAATCTCAGCTACGACACCTAATCAATGGCACTGCTTCCAGATGCGAGCCGCCTAAAAAGTATCGGCATCCTCGGCTTGCCCATTATGGGCGGGATGCTCAGCCAAAGTGTTTTAAATCTGGTTGACGCCGCCATGGTGGGCAGTCTGGGCAGTCAGGCGCTCGCCGGTGTCGGGCTTGGCAGCTATGCCAACTTTATGGCCGTCGCTTTGGTCATGGGCCTGGGTGCCGGGGTGCAAGCGATGGTCGCCAGGCGCAAAGGCGAAGGCAGTACCGACCTGATCGCCGGTCCGCTGAACGAAGGCCTGTTGATCGCGTTGCTCATTGCACTACCGCTCACCCTGCTGTGCTGGACCCAAGCTGGTAACATCATCCACCTCCTGGCGGATGATCCCGCCGTTATTGGCATTGGCGCCAGCTACTTCCAATGGCGCACCCTCGCCATCGTTGCCGTCGGATTCAATTTTGCCTTTCGCGGTTACTGGAACGGCATACATCGCTCCGGCATGTACCTGCAGATTTTGATCGTCATGCACCTGGCAAACGTATTCATCAGCTACGGGCTAATCTTTGGTCGCTTCGGCATGCCTGAATTGGGTGCAGAGGGCTCAGGACTAGGCACTGCAATCGCCATGCTATTCGGCGCAGCGCTCTATTTCCTGGTGACTTGGCACGCAGGTCGAGAGCACGGCTTTCTCCGTGCCCGCCCCCGCTGGAAGGGCATCAGCGCCATGCTGAGATTGGCCACACCAAACTCCTTACAGCAGTTCTTCTTTGCCTCAGGCATCACCATACTGTTCTGGATTATTGCGCAGATTGGCACCGACGAGCTCGCAGTAGCTCATGTATTGATTAACCTGGCACTGTTTCTGATACTGCCCGGCGTCGGTCTGGGCATGGCCGCCACCACATTGGTCAGCCATAGCCTCGGCGCACGCAAACCAGACGATGCCTACCGCTGGGGCTGGGATGTGGTGCGGGTCGCCATAGTGTCACTGTTCCTGATGGGCATACCCTTCTGGCTCGCGCCGCATCTGGTCCTGAGTATTTTCACTCAGGATCCGCAACTGATTGCACTGGGCGAGTGGCCACTTCGCATCACCGGCATTGGCATGAGCCTGGATGCCACAGCCCTTGTATTAACTCAGGCTCTACTCGGCGCTGGCGCAAGTCGCACGGTGATGAGCGTTAACCTGGGCAGTCAGTGGCTGCTGTTCTTGCCTTGCGCCTACGTTATTGGCCCGCTGCTGGGCGGTGGCCTGCTGGCTGTCTGGTTGCTGCAGACGTTATATCGCTGCATGACCTCAATCATCTTTGCCATCATGTGGCGCCGACGTGGCTGGGTAAACATTAGAGTCTAGCGCCAACACCTCCCTTACCCTTGGACCAACCGCTGCTTAGCAACTACGCTGCAAGTCACAAGCAACTGATAACAAGGGCAGACAATAATGAGCGAAAAACAAGAACAGCAAAGCCCCAGCCCGATGCGCTTTCGTGACACCTTGATGAGCGTATTAGCCGCAGCATTGGGCGTACAGAGCAATAAAGCTCGCGAGCGCGATTTCAGCCAAGGCAAGCCCAGCCACTTCATCATGCTGGGCCTAGGCTTTACCGCACTCTTTGTACTGATTGTGCTCGGCGTGGTTAAGCTGGTTTTGAAGCTATCAGGAGTAAACTGATCGCCACAAGGAATGCTACTGACCACTCACCCAAAATACCGCTACCGCAACAGCCAGAAAAATCAGCGTGATGGCCGCAAAAGCGTCCAGTCGACTGTCCTGCTGAGTCTCATTTTGCACGTCATGCTCGGCCATGGAATTGATATCCTCTATTATTATTTTGTCTACCCCAACATAGCGGGTAACCTCAGTTAAGACCATTACCGCAGACGCCACAAGCAGTGCGTTGCATGTGCAAAAACAATCTAAAGATATAGATAAACATTCCTTTTGTGCATATTCAAAAACTGCTATTGTCTGCCCGCCCTAGCCTGATGGGACACAACTAGTTAAGGGGCCAACAGCGCTCCAAGCACAGGTTTCTGCATGTATATCTACGACGAATATGATCAGCAACTCGTTGAGGACCGCGTAAAGCAGTTCCGCGGCCAGACGCAACGCTATTTGGCTGGCGAGTTAAGCGAAAACGAATTTCTGCCACTGCGCTTGCAGAACGGCTTATATGTACAGCGCTACGCGCCTATGCTGCGCGTTGCCATTCCCTATGGCCACATCTCTGCCAAGCAGATGCGCAAACTGGCCTTTATTGCCCGCCAGTATGACAAAGGCTACGCCCACTTCAGCACGCGCCAGAACGTTCAGTTCAACTGGCCTGCACTCGAAGATGTGCCCGACATTCTGGCGCATCTGGCTGAAGTCCAGATGCACGCCATTCAAACCAGCGGCAACTGCATTCGCAACACTACGACTGATCAGTTTGCCGGCGTTGCTGCCGACGAACTGGTAGATCCGCGCCCATGGTGCGAGATCATTCGCCAGTGGTCTACCTTTCATCCCGAGTTCGCCTTCCTGCCACGCAAGTTCAAGATCGCCGTCAATGGCGCAGAGCATGATCGCGCAGCCATCGGCGTGCATGACATCGGCTTGAACGTGATCAAGAACGAAGCCGGCGATATAGGTTTCCGCGTACTGGTTGGCGGTGGCCTGGGCCGCACGCCCATCGTCGGCTCGCAGATTTGCGACTTTCTGCCCTGGCAGCACCTGTTGACCTATCTTGATGCCATCCTGCGTGTGTATAACCGCTATGGCCGTCGAGACAACAAGTACAAGGCGCGCATCAAGATTCTGGTCAAGGCCCTGACGCCTGCGGTATTTGCGGAAAAGGTGAATGCCGAGTGGGCGCATACGAAAGACAATGACACCACCTTGACCGAGCAGGAAGTTCAGCGCGTTGCCAAGCACTTTACGGCACCGGACTACCAGCAGTTTAGCGGCGACGACGCGGACTACCTGGCCAAGCGTGATAGCGAGAAAGGCTTCAACAACTGGGCCATGCGCAATCTGCAGGCACATAAAGTGCCTGGTTACGCTGCCGTCACATTGTCCTTGAAGCCAACCGCCGTGGCGCCAGGTGATGCAACAGACAAGCAGATGGAAGCCGCAGCAGACCTGGCGGAGCGTTACAGCTTTGCCGAACTGCGCGTAACCCACCAGCAGAATCTGGTACTCGCCGATGTGCGTCAAAGTGACCTGTATGCCTTGTGGCAAGAGTGCAAGGAAATGGGCTTTGCGACGCCAAACGTTGGCCTGTTGACGGATATCATCTGCTGCCCCGGTGGTGACTTCTGCGCCTTGGCCAACGCCAAGTCGATCCCCATTGCCGAAGCCATACAGCGCACCTTCGATGATCTTGACTACCTACACGACATCGGCGACCTCGACCTGAACATCTCTGGCTGCATGAACGCCTGCGGCCACCACCACGTCGGCCACATTGGTGTGCTGGGTGTAGATAAAAAAGGTCAGGAGTTTTATCAGGTATCGCTGGGCGGCAACAGCGGCCGCGATGCGTCCATCGGACAAATTCTCGGGCCATCTTTCGCCGCAGATGAAATGCCGAAGGTCGTCAGCAAGGTGATCGACGTTTACGTCGAAAACCGTACCCCCGAAGAACTGTTCCTCGATACCTTTCAACGTATCGGCATGGCACCTTTCAAGGAGCGCGTTTATGCAGCGGCTAATTAAGAACGGCGAGATCATCGACGAGACCTGGCACCTACTGGACAAAGACGCCACCCTTGACGGCTTGTCTAATAGTGACGACCTTATAGTGCCATTGGGTTTGTGGCTCGAACACGCGCACGCCCTCAAGGCTCGTGATGGCGGACTGGGGGTCTGGCTGGATAGCGATGAACAGGTCGAAGCAATTGCCGAGGATTTGCAGTATTTCCAGGTCGTGGCCCTCAACTTCCCCGTCTTCAGTGATGGCCGCAGCTACTCCAACGCGCGTCTGTTGCGAGATCGCTACCAGTACCCAGGCGAAGTTCGAGCCATCGGTGATGTACTGCGTGACCAGCTCTTCTTCATGCGGCGCTGCGGTTTCGACGCCTTTGCATTGCGCGCCGACCGTAACCCGGAAGAAGCACTGGAAAGCTTCAACGACTTTTCCAATACCTACCAGAGCGCCACCGATCAGCCGCTACCGCTGTTTCGACGCCGCGCCTGATCTGCCGGGCCGGGATCCTTCCCGGCCCGGTCTTTTCAGTTTAGCCAACCCACACTGCCCCCCCCTGATTCCTGACTAACTGGCTTGCTGACGTCCACTTGCCTCTCGCGCCCGATGTCATCCCCTTCCCGGCAGCCCTGCGTCTATTCCACAAGACTTGAAGCATGATCGATTTGGCATTCCCTGTAGCCAACTACTCCATAGGCTTACAATGCCTCAACCGATTGGCTAGTATCCCCACGCACTAACTTACTCACTCTGCATTTCGTTTACCGCAAAGGACAAAGAGCATGTCCCACTCCATGATTCCTGGCGTCGAGTTCATCGACAACACCAACCAACGCACGCCCTGTGTTCTTGTCCTCGATGCTTCAGGTTCGATGGCTGGTGAGCCCCTCGCACAGCTCAACGCGGGCCTGGAAGTCTTTGCCGATGAATTGAAAAATGACGAGCTAGCAGCGCTGCGCGTCCAGGTAATGGTGATTGCCGTCGGCGGCCATGAAGACGTGCAGATTCTGCAGCCCTGGACTGATGCTATCGATTTTCAGCCACCTAGCATCCAGGCCAGCGGCATGACCCCACTTGGCCAGGGCATGGATGTCGCATTGGACGAAGTACGCAGCCAAAAAGCCGTGTACGACGCGAACGGCATATCAAGCACCCGCCCTTGGGTGATCATGATATCCGATGGCTCCCCTAACGATTTTGGCTGGGAAGAAGCTGCGTCCCGCTGCCGCCAGGAAGAAGCAGACAAACGCGTGGTCGTTTTCCCGATTGGAACAGAGGGCGCGAATTTTGATGCCCTCGGACAGTTTTCCAACAAGACCCCGAAGAAACTCAAGGGCCTGCAATTTCGCGAGCTATTCATCTGGCTGAGCCGCAGCATGTCGACCGTTTCTGCTAGCGTTCCGGGCGATAAAGTGCGCTTACCCGACACTGACTCCTGGGCAGCTGTAGAGATCTGATCATGCGATTTCAATCGGTCGGTGCATGCGCTACCGGCACCTCGCACACTGAACGCGAGCAACCCTGCCAGGACGCGTTTGAGATAGTAGACCGGGTTCATGGCTCTGTAGCCTGCGTTTGCGACGGTGCCGGCTCTGCAGCGAAATCCGAGATAGGTGCGCGCACCCTCGCCCGCCAGGTAGCGCAGCAACTGTCTCGTAACATTGAGGGTCTGGTAAGCGATCCAACTGCCCAGGCGCAGGTTGAAGACGCCATTCAAATAGCCAGAAACAAACTCAGCAGTGAGGGTGAGTTGGCTGACTACCATGCCACCTTATGCGGTGTTGTCCTGACAGCACATGGCACTCTGGTTTTTCATCTGGGGGACGGACTTATCTTTGGTATCAATCCCGATGACTGGAGCGATTATCTGGTAAGCGAGCCTGAAAACGGCGCCTTCGTAGAAACCACCTATTTCTTTACTCTGCCCGGCTGGCGCCAGCACCTGCGCGTTTTCTGTGCCCCTGCACAGTATCGTTCCTGGTTTCTGATGAGCGACGGCGCGGCCAGCTTTGCCGCCAAGAATAGTCCTTGGCGGCCCGAACTCAATTTTCTGCAGCCAATACACAACTATCTGCGCACCACCTATCAGACTCAGGCTGAAGAAGCCCTGCTAGGCACTTTGAGCGATCCGCGCAGCCATCGCATCACCACTGACGACAAGACCCTGGTGTGGTTGCACCGTGCCCCATAAGGGACGCTTCACCCTCGAATTTGTCGATGGCCGAACACAATCGCTAAACCTCTCTGGCAAAGCGCTTAATCGCGGTGCTGCGGGCGTCATCTACCGCGCGCCGGACGGAAAGACCGCCCTCAAGTTTTATCACGAGCAGAAAAAAGACCAGACTCGCCGGAACAAGGTCTGGCAGATGATTCAGCACCCGCCAGAGGATGCCCACAGCGAGCATTTTGCCTGGCCCACGGCGCTGATATTGAACTCACGCGGCACATTCGCCGGCTTTGCCATGCCGCTCTTGCCGATCGCCAGCCACGTATCACTGGACCTGGTGCTCAGCGCGCGCGGCCGCAAAATGCAGTCGCTGCCCGAAGCCAGCGCCTGGCGGCTGGACGTCGCGATCAATCTAGCCAAACGGGTTGCCGAGCTGCATGCCAGGGGGCATTGCATCATCGATCTCAAACCGGCCAATCTACTGGTGCACCGGCGCAGCGCAGATGTCGCAGTAGTCGATTGCGATGGTTTCGCGATTAAAGGGGATACCCACTACTTTCCAGCCAACCAATTTACCGCGGGCTTTATCGCCCCCGAAGCCTTTCGCTCCCGCAAGACGCCGCAAGAGCTGCGCGAACCCCAGGATGCTTTTGCGCTGGCGGTCATAGTGTTCAGCCTGCTCAACGGCGGTTTGCACCCCTACCAGGGCGTGCCTAAGCGCAACCGCGATATCCCCAGTGACAATCAGAATCGAATCGCCGGCGGTTTTTATCCTTATGGCCTGAAATCTCACACGGATCTGGCACCTTCGCCTTGGAGCATCCATCAGGACCTGCCGCGCATTCTGCGCGAAACCTTTGATCGCAGCTTCAGCGAGGGCAAGCGCCCTTCGGCTCACGACTGGGCAGCGCTTTTGCAGGAGGCTAAAACAAGGCTGAAACGCTGCACGCAAGACGAACAGCACAGCTATTGGGGCTCCCAATGCCCACACTGCGCAAGGGGCAAAACTCGGGTAAAAGTCGCTACACCACCACGTAAAAGAACGCGCTCAAATCGAGCCAGGCCCCGCCCCGTCGCGCCGCCAGTCACACCTGCCATAACGCAGCGGCCACCCAGACCGGCTGCAACTCCCGGCTTTGCTGGCGCCGGAACCTGGATATTTATCACCATAGTAGGCGCTCTGTTGATCGCCCTCTTGGCGCACGACAATAGCTCAAGTAAATCCAGTTACTCCCCAGCCTTTACCGCGCCTCCCGAACCCGCACCCGTTGATCCTCGATCCCTGGCATGGAAAGCCCTTGCACCAGAATCAAACCCTATCCATATCGCCCGCGTTTCCGCCCCGTACGCAGAGGGCCCGGGCGCCCGATATGCCAGAAGCGGGCCTGAAATAGAGCTTGAGCCAATTCCCTTTTACCACTTTGGTGCTTTCGAACAGCCTGAATCAGTTGCGGTGCTTACCGGCAACCCGCGCAATTCGGATTTTTTAGGTCTGGCTGAAACTCAGGTAAACCTGGCAAGTTTTGACGCCACTGACTCCAGGCTAGCCCAACACGCAACCTATACATCACTTTCTGCAGCTTATGGCCTGAGCTTCTGGCAGGCGGATCCACGCAAGGGCCGCGAGGGTATTTATTTACCGCAGTGCGGGCCTAGAAACTGTGATCTGCTACAGCGTCTTTCACCCACAGACGCCTCGGTTAACTATGAACTGCCTGAATGGCAAAGCATGAGTGCATTTGAGGGTTTCCCTCCCTGGCGTTACCAATTGAGCCCAAAGGGTGACTTCATGGTCCTCGCCAGCGCCAGTCAGATTGCTGTGTATGGGGTCGATCAACCGAGTAGCCCGATCGCCCTCCTCGACTTGCCTGACACCTACGCCGAATTCGTCATCGACTCTTTATCCGTGGGTGCAGAGGCCGGCACAATAATGGTCGGCCTATCCAAACAAAAACGCTTTGGCGTCGACTTTGAAGCCGTGCTACTGGAGCTTACCCGCAACGGCAGCGAATTTGATCTGGATGAAAGCTTCGCGGAAAGGGCGCGGGCAGCCGGTACCGAATTACTAGGCTCCTATCAGACACTTAGCCTCGATGGGCAAACCTTAGCGGTCAGTGAATATCAGCAACCTGAAAATAACAGTACCGATTACAGCTGGCTGAACCAAAAAGTCACGGTTGCCCTCGGATACCCAGCCATCAGCGTCTGGAAGCGTGACGACCAAGGAAAGTGGCAACTAAGACAACGCATTGAGTGGCAAGGACGCAAAGGCAGCCGCAAGATAAAGATCAGGCGCCCTAAACAGATGGAGTTACTCAACGGCTTGGGTATGGCGCTGATCGGCAGAAAAATCAGGGCCGAAGGTCAGGTGCACCAGGAACTGCAGTTGAGTCCTGACGGCACCCGGTTGCTCACTGGTCTGGAAGCATCCGAGTACCAGGGCTGGTTATACAGCAGCAGTTATCTCTTCGATATTACCGGAGACTCTCCCGAAGTGCTGACGCGCCTGACCTCGGCCACTCAGACCTTTAGGACAAGCCTGAAAGCAGCCTATCCGAGTATTCGCATGTCGACCAACGGCAAATACGCGGTCATGGGATGGTTTAAATACTACGACAACGCCAAAATGCTGGAGCAATCCGTGGACATACGGGTTTTTGCAATCCTCCAGGCAGAATCTGCGATAGAGACTGACAACGCCGCATCGCAACCTTTCACAACGACGCCTTGAGTATCTGACCAAAGCAGCGCGCAGACTTGCGCAGGATAGTAAAGCGCGACTGACGGATAAGATGAGCCGAGCAAACATAAAAAACCCGCCTAAGCGGGTTTTTTATGTGCCAGCGACAGAGTAACAGTCAAGTCAGATTGACCAGCGTCCTGCCAACCATTTTGCCGCCCAGAATGCGTTCAATCTCGGCTGGCAACTCAGCCAGCGTAATCTCGCTGACCAGTTGGCTCAAATCCAGCTTCCACTGTACCGAAAGTCGATCCCACATGGACGCTTTAACCACCAACGGCTGCTCGACCGAGTCGATCCCCAGCAGGTTTACGTTGCGCAAGATGAAAGGAAAGACGCTGCCCTGAAACTGGCCACCGGCAGTCAACCCACAGCAAGCGACACTGCCACCGTAGCGGAGCGACTTGACCACGTTAAACAGAATCTCACCGCCGACGGTGTCTACCGCACCAGCCCATTGCTCTTTCAGCATCGGCTTTTCCTTGCCGGCTTCCAATGTAGTGCGATCAACAATGTGCTTGGCGCCCAGCTGGGTCAGAAAGTCGGCTTTCAGCGATTTACCGGTCGCAGCTGCCACCTCATAGCCAAGGCTGGCAAGCAATGCGACCGCGATACTACCAACGCCTCCAGTAGCGCCTGTGACCAGCACAGGGCCCTGATCGGGGCTGAGCCCCGCCTGCTCCAATTTATCGACACAGAGTGCGGCTGTGAGGCCTGCTGTACCGAGTATCATACTTTCGCGCAGCGATAGCCCCTCGGGCCGCTTCAATACCCAGGCAGCGGGCACACGAATATATTGCCCAAAACCGCCCGCCGTATTCATACCCAGGTCGTAACCGGTCAGGATGACCTCGTCACCGGCGCTCAGCTCCGCGACTGAACTGGCCTCTACGACACCTGCCGCGTCAATACCGGGGGTATGCGGGAAGTTGCGTGAAACGCCCTTATTGCCCGACGCTGAAAGTGCATCTTTGTAATTAAGTGACGAGTAATGCACTCGGATCAGCACCTCGCCTTCGGGCAAATCATCAATGTGGCGATCCGTCACCGAAGAAACATAGTTGCCAGCCTCTTCGCTGACGACCAGGGCTTTGAATTCGGACATAATCGGCTCCTACCAGAATCGTTGATTGTTTAAACGCGAAACCCAGGTCAGCAGTAGCTTGTCAGCCGCCTTCGCCATACCGCCGGACAGCCGATCTTGCAGACGCTTACGCTGCTCGTAATTGAGCTCGAATACATCGGCTTCACTAACGCGCTCACTTAAGTACTGATCGCTGGTTTTAACTTCATCTGCCAGCTTGTGGTCCAACGCCTCGGTACCAAACCAAACCTCACCCGTGGCTACCGCCTCAATATCCAGAGATGGGCGATAGCGAGAAACAAAGCGTTTGAACAGTTGATGGATATTTTCCAGATCCTCCTGAAACTTTTCCCTTGCCTTGTCGTTGTTCTCACCAAACACAGTCAATGTGCGCTTGTATTCGCCAGCGGTAAGCATCTCGAAATCAACATCGTGCTTTTTCAACAGTCGATTAAAGTTGGGCAATTGCGCCACGACCCCAATCGACCCCAACATCGCAAACGGCGCTACCAGTATCCGGTCGGCAATACAGGCCATCATGTAACCACCACTGGCTGCAACCTTGTCTACCGCGATCGTCAGCGGGATACCCGCGTCCCGAATACGCACCAACTGTGAGGCGGCAAGACCATACGCGTGAACCATGCCGCCGCCGCTTTCCAGGCGCACCAGGATTTCATCCTGTGGCCGCGCCAGCCCCAGCACCGCAGTCACCTCGTGACGCAAATGCTCAAGCGCACTGGCTTTGATGTCGCCATCAAAGTTAAGCACATACAAGCGACCCTTGGCATCATCGTCAGTTGCCTTCGCCTTTTTTTTCGCTTGCTGCTTGCGCTGCTTTGCCTGTGCCTTAAGTGCGCCCTTGCTCAGGACCACTTCTTCCAGGCGCTCAGCCATTCGGCTGAATCTATCATTTACCCGGACCACACTCAGGGTGCCTTCACTGCGCTTGGAGCGACCTTTGCTGGCAGCAATTACCAGCACGATGAACACCACTACAACCAGCACCGTAAGGGCTTTGGCAAGAAAGAAAAAATACTGATCAAACCATTCCACAATTATCTCCAGGGTCAGTGCGCCATTGGCTTTTGCGCTCTAGCATACAGGATGCAAACAGGCTGAGAATATGCTGGACCAAGGCAAATTCAAACGCTTGTATGATTTCTGGTTGACAGCCTTATCACTCTCACCCTAACCTCAGTGCAGATTCGCAAAAAGGCGTAACTTTGTGGGCAGTATCTACCTTATTCGGCACGGCCAGGCATCGCTCGGTGCGGCCAACTACGATGTGCTCTCTCCATTGGGCGTTCAGCAGTCGCGTCTGTGTGGTGAGTTCTACCAGCAGCAAGGACTCAACTTTGACCATTGCTACGCGGGTGAGATGCAGCGCCAGATAGATACCGGCCGCCATACTCTGGCGGCAATGCAGCAGAGCGATAGATCCATATCTATTGATGCAGCTTTCAACGAATATCACTCCGACCAGGTCGTGGCAACCTATCTGCCCAAGGTCATTGCTCAGTTCCCTGAAGCCGAGTTCTATATCAAGAACGCTGGGCAGTACCGCAAGGAATTTCAACGGGTCTTCAGTAGCGCCATCACCCTATGGATTACCGATGAAAGTGGCAGCACAGACTGCCCGCCTTGGTCGGAATTTGTCGCGCAGGTGCGCAGCGGGCTGCAAAGAGTCATGGCCGCCCACACGACCAGCGGTCAGAACATCGCCATCTTTACTTCGGGCGGCACTATCACCGCCGCCCTGCAACTGATCACGCAGATGCCGGCTACCAGTGCTTTTGAGCTGAACTGGCAAATAGTGAATACCTCTGTAAGCCGACTACAATACCGTAAGGACAAATTGAGCCTGGCCGCGTTTAATAGCCAGGCCCACCTTGACGTCCACCAGAGGGCCGATTGGGTTAGCTATCGATAACCCGGGAAGCATCCATGCTATATGTACCAACCTAACCACCCAGTAAAGGAACGACAGATGACTAGCGTTGCAGAAATCACCAACAAGATGGAAACCAAGTTCAATTCAGACGCTGCCGCCGGTCTGGATCTGGTTTTTCAATTCGACATTACCGACGATGAAAACTTCAACGTCACCGTAAAAGACGGCACCTGCGCCGTTGCCCAAGGCAACGCCGATGACCCGAACGTGACACTGATCATGGACAAAGAAACCCTGGTCGGGGTTATGTCCGGTGAGACAGACGGCATGCAGGCATTCATGTCTGGCAAGCTGCGTGCTGAAGGCGACATGATGCTGGCACTCAAACTGGGTGAACTCTTCCCAGCCTGAGCCAAGGCCCATAAAAAAACCGGAGCTTGGTCTCCGGTTTTTTTATGGCTCATGATTATCCTCATAGGCCTCGCCGATGGGGTTGCAACACGCATTCTGATTAAAGCTCGCCAGCCTTGTTCATGCACTGATGGCTGAATTAGATTAGTGCATAGCACCAACACCTGCAGCGTTGAACTCAAAGCAGGGTTGAACTCGATTTAAAGGCTGCGATTGCCAACACACAACAAGGATCACTCCATGCAAAAGACCCAATTATTTGACCTCGACGGTAAGATTGCTTTGGTAACCGGCGCCAGCCGCGGCATCGGCGAGGCCATTGCCAAGCTTCTCGCTCAACAGGGCGCTCACGTGATTGTCTCCAGCCGCAAAATCGACGGCTGCCAGGCAGTCGCAGACGCCATCACCGCTGCTGGCGGTAAAGCAAGTGCAATGGCCTGCCATATTGGTGAGATGGAACAGATTATCGCTACCGTGGCAGCCATTCGCGAACAGTTCGGCAAGTTGGACATCCTGGTCAACAACGCCGCAACAAACCCCTATTTCGGCAATGTACTGGATACCGACCTCTCGGCTTTCCAGAAGACAGTAGACGTTAACATTCGCGGCTACTTCTTTATGTCAGTCGAAGCCGGCAAGCTGATGCGCGAAAATGGCGGCGGCGCTATCCTCAACGTAGCCTCGGTAAATGGTCTGGTGCCTGGCGAGATGCAAGGTATCTACTCCATCACCAAAGCGGCGGTAATCAACCAGACCAAGGTCTTTGCCAAGGAGTGCGCGCAGTTCGGTATTCGTTGTAACGCCTTGCTGCCAGGATTGACTGATACCAAGTTTGCCTCGGCCCTTACCACCAACGACGCCATCCTGAAAAATGCGCTGCAGCGTATCCCTCTGCGCCGCGCTGCCGACCCTTCAGAAATGGCGGGCACCGTACTGTACCTGGTGAGCGATGCATCCAGTTACACCACCGGCACCGCAATCAATGTCGATGGCGGCATGCTGGCGTAAACAGCCAGCAATAGCAGCAAGAAAAAAGGTTCATCGCGGATTAGCGGGAATTTAGTAGGGACGGCGGACAAGCTGGGTTAAGTTTGGGTCACCACAACACCAACCAGACCCAACTGCCGC